>Ga0209291_1000283_pt1 | contig 50344 bp, 42 predicted proteins | sample GOMGulsemesocosm_FD_184633 | JGI IMG/M metagenome (GOLD analysis project Ga0209291, IMG submission 184633) | Methane-oxidizing microbial communities from mesocosms in the Gulf of Mexico - GOM9B Gulf of Mexico (SPAdes) (version 2) | ecosystem: Environmental > Aquatic > Marine > Cold seeps...
CGTTGTTTCGCTAAGCGGATGCAAACTTACAACCTTTTTCCTTACTCACAATGTTTTTAAATCTTTTTTTTAGAAAGTTTTTTAACTCTTAAAAACAAACTCAAAAACCACACCTTTTAAAGAACTTTTCACTACTAAAACTTCGTTGTAAACTCAGCCGTTTTGCGGGTGCAAATATACTCCCTTTCTCTCCTAACAACCTAACTTTTTAATGCGTTTTTTTGAAGTGTTTTTACAGCTTTACCGTAAGCGTTGAAAATGTGTGAGTTGTGAAACTTATTTCAGATTCTAAAACTACATTTAGATGAACGGTTTTATTTACACGACGAAATACAAAATTCATTTATATTAAAACAGCACTAATAAGTATGATATGCCCTATTTAATTAATCCTCATTTCAATCCTAAAAAAATAGAGAAACTACAAAAAGAAATCCCAAACTAAACCAAAACGTACCGTGAAATCTCTGTAAGGATAATTAGGTGCGCTGTAAAAATCATTACCTGTCCAAGCAGAATTAAAATGCTCTGCTTTTAAATAGACACGTGCATTTCTAACCTTAGCATTTATAAAAAAATCTAAACGAGGATATGCTCCATATTCCTTTTGTGTTTGAATATAAAATTCCGACAATAAAGGATCATAAGCATTCATTTTATATTCTGAAAAATAACTCCCGATAACACCTATTTGAATAAACAAGTTTTTATCAAACCATGCATCCGTATAATACAATGAACTTCTTAAAATTAAGTCCGGAACATTTAATACATCCTCTGTTTGGGTTACCTTTTGATATTGAACATTATTATCAAGGGCCAGTTTCCGAAACTTAAATTCTTTATTTACAGCTAACTTTAGATACTTTATATCCTTATTATATTGAAATGGTTTTACACTATTAGTTGTTGCATCAATTCCGAAATAAGCATGATTATTAATTGTACTATATGATGCTTTTAATAATCCATATTTTTTCACATCTATTTCAAATGCTAGTACATTTGTTTTAATGGTTTTAAAATTTGGATTTGACCAATTATAATTTTTATAATCACTTTGATACAACCTATAATTAAAATCAGGCAACGTTTCCTTTAAAGCTATCTTCCCTTTTATATCAATTAATGACAATAATGGATATTCAATACTCGCCTTAAAAACACTTCCTTTATCTTCTTTAGAGAGGTTAGATGTGAAATTAGACTTAAGTTTCAACTTCCCAAAATCATTTTTGTAATTAACACCGTAAGAAGCAAAGCCTCCTTTTAATCTATTAGGAATATTTCCTGAAGTAAAAAAAACCAAGCTATTATATCCGTAATTATAATCGGTATATCCTCCATGAACGGTAACACTCCCTATTTTATTCTTTTGAAGCTCAACATATCCTTGATTATAAAATTTCTCCAACCTGACTTCATCGCTTATTACTGATTCAAATGCATCTCCAAAAAACGTATTTTCTGTAGTTTGATTGAATTGATATTTTTTATCTTCTAAATTAGAAATATGCCCAACACTCAAGCCGTAATTACTCGTTGAGTCTTGTTGTTTAAATAAACTATAGTAATGATTTATATAAAACCTTTTGGCTGATAACTTATTATCAGCATCTTCAAAATTTACTTCAAAACGAGATCTATCTTTAAATTCTTTATTTTTATTTTCAAATTCCGCAACCAACGTATCAATTATCCCTCCATTTTCTTGATTCTCGATCGACTGCATAGCAATATGTGCTTTTGCAAAATATCGTTTGTTTTTAGTATTGTAATTTATCGATGATCTAAATTTCCCTCCATTAGTCCTTATATGTCGATACTTCCCTAAAGACCGTAATCCTTTGTATGCTACTGAAATATTAAACTGAGGCGTGGTATTAACAGTAAAAAAACCATCAGCTAACTGTCCTTGTTCCATTGTAGTTTTAAAAAACAACTCAGTTAATGGTGTTGCAACATTATAATATTTAATATCTTCAACCTCTGCATAATCAATATGTTTTGCACGAGCACCAAATCTAGAAAATGAAGTTTCGTTTTCCGAAAAATTATAACCTAACTGATTAAAAACTTGGCCTGTATTTGAAAAGGGTAATAGCTCAAAATAATCTTTTTTCAAGTAATTATATTTATACTCTTTTTTAATACTCAAGGTAGTATCAATATAAGTAGTATCATTTTTTATAGAAATAAATTTATAATCTGAAGCTTTCGTTTTTGCTTTTTTTGCTTTAGTTAACGTATTCGAAGGGTTTACTTTTTTATTTAATCCCGATTCCGATTTCTTATTCCTTTTAATTGATTTCAATTCTGTTTTCTGTGCATTTACTGAAAACACACATAAAAACAATATTATAAATACACTTTGTACTTGCTTCATTCTCTTTTTGAAATTCAATTTATCCCATCATCGGGTTAATTCATCTAAGCTATCACTAGAAAATCATTCTGGTTAATTTACAGAATGAATATTTACATCTGGTTTATTAACTTATGCAAATGTAATAGAAATAAAAAAACCTACATTATAATTACACTTAAAGTGATGTTAATCCTTCTTACCTCTTTAGTTCATAGATATTCTATTTCAAAAAAGCGTATTTTTGCAATTATGCTTTTACCCTATTTTCAAAACAATTTTATAGAGTGCGGAACAGATGAAGCTGGACGTGGTTGTTTAGCTGGACCAGTAACTGCTGCTGCAGTAATATTACCTCCGGAATTCAAGAACGACATCCTGAATGACTCTAAAAAACTGAGTAAAAAAAAACGTGAGTTATTAAAATCAATCATAGAACTTAAGTCCATCACATATGGTGTCTGTCATGTGTTTGAAGATGAAATTGATGAAATCAATATTCTTAATGCATCTATTACTGCTATGCAACGTTCTATAAAGAAGCTATTACCTCAACCAGAATTTATTATTGTTGATGGAAATAAGTTCAAGCCCTATAATGAAGTCCCATACGAGACAATTATTAAAGGTGACGGGAAGTATTTAAGTATTGCTGCAGCTTCTGTTTTAGCTAAAACATACAGAGATGAATATATGGCAAAAATTCATGAGGAGTTTCCCATGTATAATTGGAAACAAAATAAAGGATACCCTACCATGGAACACAGGGAAGCAATTAGGAAATACGGAGCAACTAAATACCATAGAAAAACTTTCAGGCTTTTACCTGAACAACTTACTTTAGACATCTAGTCTTATTCTTTTCTGAATATGGAAAACCATTTCTTTTTGATACTTTTGCCGTTTAATATTATTTGTTATCCGTTATACCTATAATGAGTATTAATATATTATACCCCATTGGGATTAAATTTTAGTTTTATGAAGTCGTTACACACCCTATTCATCATATTTTTTAGTTTATTATCATGTGATAAAAAAGAAACTAGAATAAATACTTTAACAGACTACATTCCCAACAACCCCTCAGTAGTAATCAGCGCCCCAAGCATTCAAAAACTACAAAGTGAGTTAAAAGAAAACTCTTTTATCAAGTCATTCAATGCAACCAAAACATTTCAGGATTTAAAAAAAGATTTTAGTTTTTGTAATAACATCAAATCTGACAATTCAATTTTAATAAGCTATGCTACAGTTGGAAAAACCCTAGAGTATTTATTTACCATAAAAGTTAAAAACATTGAAAATAAAATTGAAACCAATGAGACTAAAAAAAGCTACAATTCTATCTCTTATCAAGAATTGAAAAACCAAAAAGCATATACTTTAGTATTAGACAGCACTCTTGTTATTAGCTCATCAGAAATTCTTATTGAAAATTTAATACGAAACAATACCGACAATATTAGATATAGCAACAGTAGTTTTTTAAAACTTCATGGAACGAGTGATAATAATAAAGTTTCAGCATACTTAAACAACGAGAAGAAACCTGTATTTTTCAATAGCATTTTCCCTACGCAATTTTTAGGAAAAACTAATTGGACTTCAATAGAGTTAAATAATAACAACGGACTATCTATCAACGGAATTACCACCAACACTACAATTACTCATAGTTTTGCCAAAAACCTACTACAATCAAAAACTGAAGAAAGTAATAGTAGTGAGATTATCCCTATAAACTTTTCAAACTACACCGCATATACCTTTGAAGAATTAAAAAACTTTGATTCTCCATTTGAAAACTTTAATGAACTAATAGATAATTGCACTGAGGCTACTAGCTTTAGCGAAGAAAAAAACTCATCGTGTGCATTTAAACTTTTAAACACTTCTGTTTCTGAAAACCTTACCGAGTTGAATACATATAGGAATACAATTATATACAAAAACACTTATTATAAAATTCCAACTCTAATTTCTAAAACACATCCTGAATACGCTTGCTATTTAGGAGATTTCTTGATTTTATCAAATAACATTGAGAGTATTCAAAACTGTATTTCTCATTACCAGAATAAAACAACATTAAATAACCAACACTTTTTTACAGAAAATACTGATACGTTATTAAGAGAAGCACATATCACTAATGGTGTTAAAACTAATATTCTAAAAAATAAATTAGCTGTTATTTTAGATGATTCTAGCATCCTAAAAGTTCAACTTAATGAGTTTCCAGTTTTAATGAATCAAATTACTTTTGAAGATAATTATATTCAATTTAACTCTATTATTAAAAAAATAAGTAAACAAAAAGCTAAAGCATCCATTTCTCAGGTTGCAAGCATAAACCTCTCTTCAGATATCACATCTACCTTACAATGGGTGATTAATCACAAAACAAATGAAAAAGAACTTGTTACTCAAGACAAAAACAATGTTTTACACCTTATCTCAAACAAAGGTAATGTAATATGGAGTAAGCAATTAGATGGTAAAATTCAAGGAAAAATAACTCAAGTAGACTTATTTAAAAATAGAAAACTTCAATTAGCTTTCACTACCAATAATGAGTTTTTAGTTTTAGACCGAAATGGCAAAATTGTTGATCAGTTTCATAAAAAATTCTCCGAAGGTAATTTATTACCACTTTCTGTTTTTGACTATGACAAAAATAGAAACTACCGATTTGTTATTAGCAATAATAATAAAATAGCTATGTATGACAATAAATTTAAAGTCATAAAAGGATTCAAGTTTACAAAAGCAGATAGTAATATTTTACATTCACCACAACATTGTCGAATTGGTACTAAAGATTATATTATAATTCCTGAAACAAATGGGACACTGCATGTTTTAAATAGACAAGGAAAATCACGTACTGATATAAAAACGAAATTCTCATTTGACACTAGTGAGTTTTCTAATTATAAAAATGATTTAGTTTTTAAAGATGGTAAAAACACTGTACATCGCGTAAACATTTCATCAGGAAAAGTCTCCAAACTAGATATTTTACAAGGTAACAATCTGAACTTCATTAACCACAAAAAAAGTTCTAAAGTAAAACTAGAAGATAATATTCTTACTATAAATGATAAAAGTGTAGAATTAGATTTTGGAAATTACAGTTCCCCTGAAATATTTTACAACGATAAAAAAATCTATATTAACGTTACAGATTTAGACAGTCAAAAAGTATACATCTACAATTATAGCGCGGAATTATTAGATCAATTCCCTGTATATGGACAATCTCCAATTGTACTAACAAATATGGATAAAGATTCTAAATTAGAATTTGCTGTTAAAGGCGAATCAAATTCAATATTAATATATAAAATGTATTAGAGTACTAGTTCTGCCTCAAAGAGGTCGCTAAAATGATTCAATATTTTTAATTTCACTTCTTCTACTGGAGCTTCCTTTCCTAATTCAGCATGCATTGATGTTACAGCTTTCCCTCTTATTCCACATGGGATAATGTTATCAAAATATCCTAAATCTACATTTACATTTAACGCGAATCCATGCATGGTTACCCAACGAGAGGCGCGTACTCCCATAGCACAAATTTTTCTAACAAAAGGAGTTCCAACTCCTAACCAAACTCCTGTTTCGCCATCGCTACGCCCAGACTCTAATCCGTATTCAGCAAGCGTTAAAATAATTGCTTCTTCCAATAATCGTAAGTACTTATGAATGTCCGTAAAGAAGTTTTCTAAATCTAAAATAGGATATCCTACTATTTGCCCTGGTCCATGATAAGTGATATCGCCACCTCTATTAATTTTATAAAAAGTAGCTCCTTTAGCAGCTAACTGTTCTTCACTTAGCAACATATTATCAAAACTTCCGCTTTTCCCTAATGTATATACATGCGGATGCTCTACAAATAAAAAATGGTTTTCCGTTTCAAGATTAGCTTCTTCTCTTCTATTCTTGATTTTAGTATCAACAGTAGCTTTAAAGATAGTCTCTTGAAATTCCCAAGAGTCCTTATAGTCTTTAGTTCCTAGATCTTTAACCAGTACCTTTTTATTTATTATTTGATTGTCCATAAAAGAATCTTATTCTTAACACCTCAAAGGTACTATTTTAATAATGCAGTTAAGTTCGCAATCACATCTATATTATGTCGAATCTTCGCAAACAAAACAAACAAGATTATAAAAGCAATTAAAAACCCAAAAATGAGTCCATTACTACTTTTTTTCGCAACCTTTTTACTTGCTTTTAAATAAGATTTAGATACTTTACTAATCCACTTACCAACCAAACCAAACATGGGGACAAATATCAATACAGTAACAGCCATTCCTATTAGAACTGAAACATAAGTCGACTCCTTATAATACGAATTAATTAACTTCACTACATATTCATTTATCAATGAAGCAGTGAGTACAGATATTATAATGGTAGCGTATTTTGTAGACTTGGTCAAACTCATATAGTTCCTTTTTCAGTCCACAAAATTAATCATTTTCAAATTTAATTCAAGATAAGTCCAGCTAGAATAAAATTCCTCATGAAAGAAATTATTTATTTGGATTATTTATAATCACTAATGCTGCAATTACTCCAGGAACCCATGCGCAACAGGTTAATATAAAAACGATTATTATTGAACCACAGCCCTTATCTAAAACAGCTAATGGTGGAAACAATATTGAAAGAATTACTCTCCAGATACTCATACGATTTGATTTATTTTAATTGATGTACTACATAAGTATTAGCATTACTTACTTTGTTACACAATTCTTTTCTTTTATTGTTAGATATACTACATTAGCCTAAAATTAAACTAAACAATTATTTACATGGAAAATTTAGACAATAGAGAAATGCCTAAAAATAATATGGGGTTAGCTATAGCTGGTGCTATTTTAGGATGCTGTTCACCTTGTTGCATTGGATTAATATTAGGAATAGTAGCAATTGTAATGGCTACACAAGTAAAAAAGAAATTTGAAGCAAATGATTTTGAGGGAGCCGAAAAATCTGCAAAAAATGCTAAACTTTTAGCTTTTATCGCAATAGGAATTGCTATTGTTTATTTAATTTATATCGGATTAAACTGGGAAAATACTATGACTCAATTTAATGATGCTATGGAACAATATCAATTAAACCAATAATTTTACTCTTACTAATTTAGGTCGTTGTAAAGTTACAGCGACCTATTTTTATATGAAAAAAGTACTTTCCATATTAGCTATCATTTTTTTCTTTGGAGTAATTAGATATTTTTATTTAAATAACCCTTCAAAAAACGAAACCCCTTTTGCTATTTGCATGACCAAACGTATTGCAGATATTGATTGCCCTGGTTGTGGTGGCCAACGTGCATTTCACCAGTTATTAAACGGCAATTTTATCGAGGCTGGCAAACTAAATATTTTCATTTATTTCTTTGCACCATTACTCGCCTATATCTTTTTTAGTTTTGCTTTAAAACCATTCAATATAAATTTTCCTGACATTGACATTACCACCAAAAACTTAGGCTTTATTTTACTCTTTTTTGTAGCATTTACAGTTGTACGAAACCTTCCCTGGTAAACCAACCAAGTCAACCAATAGAGCTAAAACACATAGCTTATAATTAGCTAAAAAGTTAAACAAACAAATCATTCACCAAACATTAAAAACTTTCCTGTCGTATCACTTTTGTGATATTTCTACTTTTAGTTCCATTTTCAATCAATAAACACTTACGCTCAACAGATTTTTATGTAATTTTGCAGCTTATTTTATTTAAAACAAGTACAAATGCAATTATCAGAACAAGAAGTTGTAAGACGTGAAAAGCTTACCAAGTTACGAGAATTGGGTATTAACCCTTATCCAGCAAACCTTTATCCTGTAGACAATAACTCTAAACAGATTAAAGAAGACTTTGCTGAAGATAAACAGGTGGTAATTGCAGGAAGATTAATGTCACGTAGAATTCAAGGAAAAGCATCTTTTGCTGAACTACAAGATAGCGAAGGAAGAATACAAGTGTATTTTAACCGTGATGAAATTTGTACTGGAGAAGACAAAACATTATATAATGATGTCTATAAGAAATTATTAGACATCGGTGATTTTATTGGTATTGAAGGAACTTTATTCACTACACAAGTAGGCGAAAAAACCATATTGGTAAATAACTTTACTTTATTAAGTAAAGCATTAAAGCCACTGCCATTACCTAAAACCGATAAAGACGGAAAAACTTTTGATGAGTTTAACGATCCTGAAATGCGTTACCGTCAACGTTACGCTGACTTGGTAGTTAACCCACATGTAAAAGAAGTATTCGTAAAAAGAAACAAGTTATTTACAGCAATGCGTAACTTTTTTAACGACTCAGGATATATGGAAGTTGAAACTCCAATTTTACAACCTATTCCTGGTGGAGCTGCAGCACGACCATTTATAACACATCACAATTCATTGGATATGCCTTTATATATGCGTATTGCTAATGAATTGTATTTAAAAAGATTGATTGTTGGTGGTTTTGACGGTGTATATGAGTTTTCTAAAAATTTCCGTAATGAAGGAATGGACAGAACGCACAATCCTGAATTTACAGCAATGGAAATTTATGTAGCCTACAAAGACTACAACTGGATGATGGACTTTACTGAAAAGTTACTAGAACATTGTGCTATAGCTGTAAACGGAAGTTCAAAGGCTACCTTTGACGGACAAGAAATTGATTTTAAAGCTCCATACAAACGTATTACCATGGCAGATTCTATTAAAGAATTTACTGGTTATGATATTTACGGAAAATCCGAAGATGAATTAAGAGCTGCTGCCAAAGACATGGGAATTGCTGTTGATGAAACTATGGGAAAAGGGAAGTTAATTGATGAAATGTTTGGTGAAAAATGTGAAGGAAATTACATACAACCAACCTTTATTACTGACTACCCAAAAGAAATGAGTCCGCTATGTAAAGAACATAGAGACAACCCTGAATTAACGGAGCGTTTTGAATTAATGGTTTGTGGTAAAGAAATTGCAAATGCATATTCTGAATTAAATGATCCTATTGATCAACGCGAACGCTTTGAAGCACAATTAAAATTGGCTGAAAAAGGTGATGATGAAGCTACTGAGTTTATTGATCATGATTTCTTACGTGCGTTAGAATACGGAATGCCTCCAACATCTGGATTGGGAATTGGAATGGATAGGTTGATTATGTTTTTAACAGATAACCCTTCCATACAAGAGGTGCTGTTCTTTCCACAAATGAAACTTGAAAAGAAAGCTCCTTCTGTTGATTTAAACGAAGATGAGAAATTTGTATTAAACTTATTACAGAAAGCTGAAAAGATTGATTTAAACGATTTAAAATCACAATCAGGATTAAGTAACAAGAAATGGGATAAATCTATTAAAGGATTAACCAAAAACAACTTGGCTAAAGTAAATAAAACGGAAGCTGGGTTATTTGTTGAGGTTGTATAGCTACCTAATATTATATAATAAATTAAAAAAGCGAATACTAATTAGTATTCGCTTTTTTTGTCCATCCATTTATATCTTTTAGAGTATTGCCTTTTAAGTATAGTTCTAGGAATTCATTTAAGTTTTTAGCCACGTATATATCTCCATTAGCTTTATCTCCGTAAACCACAATTTACCCAACTTCGCAATAAATATTTGGCAATAAATCAATAGCATAAAAATATTTGTTATCACCATAAAAAGGAATCCAATATGAACTAATTCTTATTAGCAGAATTCTAAAATATTTTTTGCTCTCAAAAAATTCTTTATCTATTAATTTATCATACTTAAGCTCTTTAAATTTTTGCTATATCTTTTTAAAATACAGTTTTAAATTTCGTTTCTCATCAAGTTACAATTCATAATTGTTACCCCCCATTAAGAATCGGTAGTTCCATCACAATGAGTAACTTTTCATTATTAATTCTTGTAAAGTACCTAACTTCTTAATTTACCCCATAAGATAAAAAAATCACATTGTTTTCTATCGCTAAAGCAATTGAATCCTTTTTTTATTTGATAAATACCCAATACTAAAAATATCTTTTCTAAAACGCTAACTTCATTTTGTTTAGCTTTTTTGATGGAACTTTATTAGATAGTGAACAATATATTAAACTAATGGAATTGTTCTACGGAAACTTAAAAGAAGGCATGACCAAAGACAAAGCTTTGATACAAGCTAAACTTAAATACCCCTATTTTTGGGCTATATTTATTCCAGCTAGTGATATGAGTACTATCTCATCAAGTAACAACTATTAGTATTGGGGAATTGGACTTTTTAGTTTCCTAATTTTAATTTGGATTATTTTTATAATAAAAAAACAAGCTGACTAAAATAAAACCTGATTTACTCACAAAATTTATCAATTATTACAATCAACTAAGGTTATATTGTTCTTGTTTACTTTTAACTTTTACACACTAAACATTAAGAAGAAAACAACTGCATATTACTTCCATTTTAATACTTTTGTCTCACTAACTTAAATCTATTTATAATGAAATTAAAATTTTGTTTATTAATTTTCTTCCTGAACTGTCTATCTATTTATTCACAATCTATAAAAAAAGTATCAAGAGATTGGACCTCTATTACACAATCTATAGATGTTAAAACAAATACTAAAATAAAATTTAAGGTTGTTGCTTCTGTAAAAGTGATAACTGATGATGATACAGCATGGGCTGGAATATGGGCCAGAGTAGACACTAAAGATCATGAAGCTGGCTTTTTTGACAACATGAGAGATCGTCCTATAAAATCGAACAAATGGCAATCTTATGAAGTTGAAGGGACAATTGATTCTAACTCAAATCGGTTAAACTTTGGAGGAATTGCCCTCAATAATGGAAAATTCTTTTTTGACGATTTTAAATTATTTATACAGAATGAAAATGGCACCTATGAACCTGTAAACATTGACAATTCTAGTTTTGAATCCAAAATACTTAAAAATAATATTATCCCAAAATGGAGCCAAGGAATATCTAAGGGTAAAAGAATTCAAGTAAAAGAATTTAACGTTTCCCAAAGCGAAGACACCAATAATGGTAAATATTCGCTTTTAATTGAAGGTAGTGGTATTACCCCTCCTCAAGATAGTGTCATAGGAAATATTGAAGGAACTTCCCCACAAATTGGCTCAATGATTTCTATGTTAGAAGATCTTAAGAGTAGAGTTGAAAATGTAGTTAAAAACCTTAGTCAACATGAAATAGATCATTTACATGATGACAAAGCAAATAGAATTGGTAGTTTAATTATGCATTTAGCAGCTGCAGAAGCACATTACCAAGTTTTTACTTTTGAAGGGAGAGGTTTTAATGAAGAAGAAAAAAAGAAATGGGATACCGCATTAAATCTTGATCAAGGTGGTCGTGATACATTTAAAGGTCATAGTGCAAAATACTACTTAGATATCTACAACGAAGTTAGAGCAAAAACCATAGCTGAATTAAAAAAACGTGACGACAAGTGGTTTGCAGAAATTCAAGAAAGTTACGGATGGAGTAATCATTATTGTTGGTTTCATGTTATGGAACATCAATCTAGTCACTTAGGGCAGATTTTATTCTTAAAAAAACGAATCCCACCAGAATCTAAAATTGAACTAAAGAAAAAACTAAACGGTTAGTATAAATTATAAAAAGGGAGTTGAATACTCAGCTCCTCTTTTATTTTTTGTCCACATAATCCTTAATAGACATTTCATTTATAATAACATCTGCTAATACTGCACTCCCTTCTCTTATGTAAACCACCGCATAGGTATCATTTTTTGGCAAACTATCACGAATAGATTCTATATAGGCTACTTCTGCATTATACGCTATACTTTCTTCCATATAATACCTGTTAAAACCTAAATTGAAATTTACTTTTCCGTTATATGAATCCCCCCAAGTTACCCTTCCTTTTACAAAGGTATCAGAACCTTTAAATTCCGCTCTACTTACTTTATCTATTTTAGCAAAACCTAAACTATCCTTTTTTAGTTTGATATAAATATCATCATTTCTAGTCCATAGAGTGTCATTAGTTTCTGCAGAGCGTAACTCGTAATTTAAAGTTATATACTTTCCTCTAAAAGGATCTGTTGGATCTACAGGCCTAGTTTTAAATTTATAAGGAATTCCTTCCTTTAAAACCAATTCTTTACTCGAAATCATTTGAAAAGGCACCAACAACTGTATTAACGCCAACCCAACGAAAATTAAAAATATATGTATTGTTTTCATCTTTTATTATTTTTTACGTTACGTTTTAACATCATATAATTCAACACAAAAAAGCCTGTCCCTATTAATACAAATGATATTCCTTTTAAAACAAAACTTATATTTGTATCAAAAAACCGACACACTATCAGTGATGATATAATAAGTAACCCGTAGTTAGATATTCCAAAATGATATTGATCTATTCCTTTTTTAATAGTAGTTACCCCTAATATAAATAGCAATATATTTACACCTATTACACCACTAATAATAGAGTTTATTCCTATAAAACATAGAATAGGAAAAAGAATAACAATGTATAGGAACAAATTAAACCCTTCTTCTTTTATTTTCTTCCAACTATATATAAAAGCAACTGTACTTATAAGAAACAATACTGTTCCTATTAATAACTCTTCTAAAGATGGATTCATTCTTGCTATTGACTCTTTCCAAATCAATTTAAAACTAAATAATAATAACATCACTATTGATCCTATTGATCCTAAAACCAGGTAACCATTTTTTCGCAACTGTCTATTTTCTAAAAAAGTGAGGTTCCCTAAAAGATAAATCATACTAAAAAGCAATAGGTATAAAAAAGGTAAAAACTCCCATTCGGTTTTAATAAAAGCCCCTAATACTGTTATTAAACTCAATGGCAATAACCAATTTATTACTCCTACCAAATTACTTGTTGCTTCCCTCTTTATTTTAGACATATAAAATGGTAATAGTCCTAGTAGTACTACTAAATACCATAATGGCATATGTTGTGACCCAAATCCATATTCACATGCATAATAACTAACAAATACTAAATTAAGAATCCATAATGCATTTGATTTTAGTAAGTATACTAACGGAACACATAACAAAACCCACGTAAGTAGGTAACTACTAAAGTCACCAGGTATATTATATACCTGACTAATTAAAGCCATACTCGAACCAATTGCAAAAAACAGAAAAGTTCCTGATGCTTCTTTCCAAACAGTACTTTTCTTTTTTAAAATAGAATACCCTACTGCTACTTGTCCTATTAATAACGGAATGAAAGCAAACATCGTTTTAATGTTCTTTGGCAGATCATCCCAATTATGAGCCACTATTAAAATAATACCTAAGCCAATTAAAATAGATCCTAGTACTCCAAAAATAATCATTAACCTATTAGGTGACTGAACTGATTTTGTAATATAGTAGTTCGAAATTCTTCTTGAAATCTCTTCTGAAATCACTTCATTGTTAACCAATTCTGGCAACTCTTTTATAAATTTACTATTCATACTCTTGTTTTTTTTTAAAAGCTTAGCCTTCCTTTATAAAACTCGCTAATATGCAAGCACTAACTTCTTAAAATCATAAATAAAATAGCAGCTAGAACAATTAGAAAGGAATATAAATAAAGTGACCTTAGGTTAAACTTCTCTTTTACAAAATAATTAATGATGCTATCATCGGCAGCCATAATATTTCAAAAATAGCGCCTACAATAGTAAAATAATATACATTAACTAGTTGTACAAAACACCAGAAAAAAGAAACTAATACGCTCGATATAAAAACTATTTTAGGTGTTTTAAATTTGTCCATTACCCTCTTCTTTATCTTCTTCTTTAGTTAAAAACTGCATGTCTCTAGTATTTTTTTGTACTGCTGTAGCTGCAAACAAACTCAATAAGAATGATATTCCATAAAACCCTTTTTCACTCAATAATAAATCAGCATTCCATAAACCTATTATTAATAAAACTATAGCTGCTATAGTTGTGAACCAACTAATACCATAATACATCTCGGTAACGGGTATTCCTTCTAACTTATCTCTTACTGCTTTTTGAACTGATATTACTGAGAATAACCCAAATAGTAAGATAGTGAAGTAATATCCTTTTTCATTTAACAGCATATCAGCATTCCATAGCCCTATACAATAGGACACCATCCCAATTAATAAAGCTGACCATGCCGCACCTATAAAAGCTGCTGTTGGCTTAGCATTAAACATATCCTTTTTATTCAACTTCACCTTATTAGTTGCATTTTCTTTTCCTGATACTGTTGTTTGATAATCCATATTCTTTATTTTTTAGTTAGTACTATTTTAATGACTGATTACGTTCAATCACGAGTCAAAGATGCTACTCTTATAAATTTTACACAAAACTAAAAAACCATAATACTAATGATTAAAAATAAACAAAAACTTAATTATCTCTTTATTTATAGTATTTTTAAATAATATTACTTACGACTAAAATGATTGATTTAAATAAACTTGTTACTAGTCTAACCTCTGAAGAGCGATCTGATTTTGTATTATTCTTAAAAAAGAAAAATAGAAGACCCGATGCCAAAAACCTCTTACTATTTTCTTTATTAGTAAATGGAGAATCCAATAGTGAAGCCATTTGTTATTCCTTATACAATAAGAATAGTAAGAATGCTTATCATGCATTACGGAAAAGGCTATATGATTCTTTATTAGATTTTGTTGCTACTAACAATATGGAGCAAGAAAATAATATTGAAATGCTTTTGATTAAGAATATATTGTCAGCTAGAAACTTTTTTCATCGCAAGCAATATGAACTAGCATATCAAATATTATCCAAAGCTGAACGGATAGCACAAGAACAGTTGTTATTTCCTATTTTAAATGAAATTTATCAAACACAAATTCAATACGCACACTCTATTTCCACAATAAACCTTACTGATTTAATCACCAAATTTAATATTAACCAACAATACTATTTAGCTGAAGAACGACTTAATATTGTCTATGCAACTATTAGGGAACAAATTAATATTTCTATTTTTCAAAAAAAGGAAATTAATTTTAATACAATCATCACTGACACATTAAATAAATATCAAATAAACATAACTGAGTCTATAACCTTCAAATCTTTGTATCAATTAATAAGCATTGCCAGTATTTCTGCCTTTGCTACAAAAGATTATTATAGTAATGAATTTTTTCTCATTAGCATTTATCAAAAAATAGAAAATCATCAGCATAAACAAAAGCAACTATATTACCATATACAGGTATTGTATTTAATCGCTAATATGTATTTTAGAAATAAGAAATTTAAAGATGCTTTTAAATATTTAGATAAAATGGAGTTAGAAATGAACTCCAATAACAAAAAATATTTTAATTCATTTACTTTAAAATATCAAAACTTACTAGCATTATGCTATAATTATAGCAATCAGAATCAAAAAGCTATCACCATAGCCCAACCATACATCAATAAAAAACACGATGATTTAACATCTAAACTAGATATTGTTTTATGTTTATGCATGTACCATTTTCACAACCAAGATTATAAAGAAGCCTTAAAAACCATCAATACTTTTTACCATTCTGATAAATGGTATCAACAAAAGGCTGGAAATGAATGGGTAGTTAAAAAGAACTTAATTGAAATTCTTATATATATTGAGCTTGATCATTTAAATTTAATTGAATCTAGAGTTTTAAGTTTCAAGAGAAAACATTCAAGTTATCTCAAAAGCATACAACAAGATAGAGTCCTAACCTTTATTTCGCTAATAGAAGAACTCTATTTCAATCTAAACGTAAAAAAGATCCCTGAGTTTTTAAACAAAATAGAAGGCTCTTTTGATTTTCTAGACAATAATCAGGAAGATATTTTTGTAATGAGCTTTTATGCTTGGTTAAAAGCCAAAGCTTCCAAAAAAAATATTTATACAACTACACTAGAAATGATGAAGCATAATTGTTAAAAAATGTTAATCTAATACTATAAATTAAACCTTTCTATCTTTTCTATGTCATAGAACCAAATAACTTAAAACGTAATAAGATGAAAAAATTAATTGTATTAGCCACTTTAGTAATCAGTTCTATAACTTTTGGACAAGAAAATTATAATGGAAAAAGAGATCATCATAAAAAAGGAAAAATGGAAATGATGAAAGACTTCACCCCAGAACAAATGGCTACCTTAAGAACTAAAAAAATGACTCTAGCATTAGACCTTACAAAAGCTCAACAGAACAAAATGCAAGCTTTACATTTAGAAAGTGCTAAAGCAAGAAAAGGGCAAATGAAAAAAAGAGAACAATATAAGAATACTGAAAAACCAAAATTATCATCAGAAGAAAAATATCTAAAAATGAATTCCCTTTTAGATAGAAAAATTGAAATGAAAAGCAAGATGAAATCCATCTTAACTGATGAACAATTTCAAAAATGGGAACGTACACAAAAACAATCTAGAAGTAAAAAGAAAAAACATCACATGAGAAAATAGTGAGGCTCTTATTATGATTTCTTATTTAGAGTATCCTATTATTAATATTTTTTTAGTTACTTTAGGGCCTTATATTATTAATCCTTAAATAAATTAAAATATTATTATGAAGAAAATCATTGCAGTTATTGCTTTTTTTGCAATCACATTATTAGGTACTGATGCTACTTTTGCTCAAGAAAATAATTCTAGAAGTTTAAGTGTTAATGCAAAAGCATTTACTCACAAATTATCTGAAAAACTTAACATAGATGGGGCTCAACAAAAAGCTATTTATAATGCTCACATGCTAAGAGACCGTAAGATAAATGCATTATCTACATCAGAAATGGACCATCAATCTATTGCTAAAGGAGTAAAAGCATCTCCAAAGGCAACAGTTATTTCAGATGCTTTTAACAGAAAATTAGAAGGAGTTTTGACTAAAGAACAATTTGCAAGATATCAAAAAATATTTCGCAAATAAACGTTCAATGTTTTATTTCAAAACATGCATAAAAAAATCCGATTGAAATTCAATCGGATTTTTTTATGCATTAATATTATTTCTTTTACAATACAGCTTCACAAGCTGCAATAGTTATATCCAAATCTTCATAACTAAGTGCATCACATAAAAACCATGTTTCATATGCACTTGGTGCTAAATACACACCATTAGCAAGCATTCCGTGGAAGAATTTTTTAAACTCTGGGTTATCCCCTGCTCCTGCAGAAGTAAAATCAGTAACTTCAACTTCTGTGAAATGAAGTGAAATCATCGACCCAACTTGATTTATTTGATGACTAATGCCTTTTCTATCCAAAACTGATTTAATTCCTTTATGCAAATAATCTGTCTTTTCTTTTAAACGATTATATATTTCTGAGTCATCATTTAACTGCTGCAACATAGCTAAACCAGCAGCCATGGCCAATGGATTTCCTGACAATGTTCCCGCTTGATAAACTGGTCCTAATGGTGCCAAATGATTCATTATTTCGTTTCTCGAAGCAAAAGCTCCAACTGGAAGACCTCCTCCAATTACTTTACCAAAACAAACAATGTCGGCCTTAACATTAAATAATTCCTGAGCACCTCCTTTTGCTAAACGAAATCCAGTCATTACTTCATCAAAAACTAATAATATGTTTTCTTCATCACATAAAGTTCTTAATTTTTGTAAAAAATTATCTTTAGGTGGGACACATCCCATGTTACCCGCCACTGGCTCAATAATTATACATGCTATTTCACCCTGATTTGCAGCAGCAACTTCTTTTACATTATCAATATCATTATACGTTGCTAATAAAGTATCTTTTGCTGTACCTGAAGTTACCCCAGGGCTATTTGGTGAGCCAAAGGTAACAGCTCCACTTCCTGCTTGTATTAAAAACGAATCAGAATGACCATGATAACATCCTGAGAATTTAATTATTTTTTCTTTTCCAGTAAATCCTCTTGCCAAACGAACAGCACTCATACAAGCTTCTGTTCCTGAGTTTACAAATCGAATTTTATCAATATTTGGAACCATCGAAACTGCTAGCTTGGCAATTTCAGTCTCTATCTCTGTTGGTGTACCAAAAGAGGTACCTAATTTAGTCTTTTCAATAATTGCATCAACTACTCTTTTATTAGCGTGACCTAAAATCATTGGTCCCCAAGAATTGATATAATCAATTAGTTTATTCCCATCTTCATCATACAAATAAGCTCCTTCTGCCTTTTTCATATAAATAGGATCTCCGCCAACTGATTTAAAAGCTCTAACTGGAGAATTTACCCCACCTGGTATGTACTGCGTTGCTTCATGAAATAAAGCACTACTTCTTTTATAAACACTCATTTATTTAACGATTAATTGTTGTCCTGTATTCAATGCTGAACTTGTTAAATTATTTAAATTCATTAAATCTGAAATTGATAAATCAAACTTTTTAGCTATTGAATATAAGGTATCTCCTTTTTGTATTGTGTACTTATTTGGCGTAATTGCCACAGTAGAATTTATATTTTTTTCAACTTCGTCATAATCATTTAAATTATAACGTTCAATTAAACTTATTAATTTTGATGGATATTTAGGATCGGTAGCATAACCTGCTTTACGTAACCCTTTTGCCCAACCTTTGTAATCTTTTTTATTCAATTGAAATAAAGACGCGTAACGCCCTCTTGATGTCAAAAAATTAGAATGGTCCTTAAATGACTCTGATGGATGATTGTACTTTCTAAAACATTCTCCCTTTTTATCATCATCATGATATACCTTCTCTCCAGGCCAATTATGGCATTTAATTCCGAAATGATTATTTGCCCGTTTTGTTAAATCACCATTCCCGGCGCCAGATTCTAAAATACCTTGTGCTAAAGTTATACTTGCAGGAATACCTGATTTTTGCATTTCATACTGAGCTATTGCTTTGTACTTATGTATATATATAGCTACTTTATCGGTGGTATTAATTTGTGTTTCATTAACTTCTGGAATAATCACAGGGGTAGAAATTGTTATCTCATTAGTATTTTGAGTAATTACTGGAACTGTAGTTTTAACAACACCTTTTTTGTATTTTTTATCCCCTTTCTTAGAAGTTATTACCCTACTTGAACTACAACTCAAAATCAGCATTGCGCTTATTAAAATCAGTATCTTTTTCATATTTATAGCTTCATTTTACTATTAATTAATGGCATTCCTTTTTTTTGAAATATCATATTCATTCCTTCAATTGCCTGTAGTCCTCCAGTATGAATGGCTAAAATACTAGTATTTTTCGGAAAGTATCCTTTTTTCATCAAATCATAAATTCCATACATCATTTTACCATTATATATAGGATCCAGTAATATACCTGTTTCAGATTTAAACTCATTTATAAATGTTATCAATTCAGATGTAACTTTTGCATAACCCCCAAAATGATAATCGATTTGAATTTCCCAATTATTTTTAGTCGTTAACACCTCAACGTCCTTTTTTAAAAAATCACCTTTTAATGCTGAAAAACCAATTACTTTTTGATTTTCTGTACTAGCATTTATCAAACCAGCTATAGTCCCTCCAGTTCCTACTGAACAGCAAACGAAATCAAACACTCTATCTTCAATAGTTAATATCTCCTCACAACCTTTTACAGCCAATTCGTTAGTACCTCCCTCTGGCAATAAGTAAAAATCCCCGAATTTATCTTTCAATTCTATCAAAAAACCTGGAGACATCTTATTTCTATACTTCTCTCTTGAAATAAAATGAAACTGCATCCCGTTTTTCTTTGCCAATTTTAAAGTTGGATTTCCTTCAATTTTATCAATCAATTCTTCACCTCTTACTACTCCAATTACGTCTATTCCATAATTTATTTTAATATAGGATGCTGCAAGAATATGATTTGAGTATGCTCCTCCAAATGTTAAAATTTTAGTATACCCCATGGCTATAGCTTTCGCTACATTATACTTTAATTTCCTTAATTTATTTCCAGAAATACCATCTCCATGCAAATCTTCACGCTTTACAGATAGAAGAACTTCTCTTTCATTCTTCTTAAGTGAATTTAATTTGATAATTTGGTTTAAAACATTTGAACTTTCCATTAGTTTATCTATCACATTATTAAGGGTTATATTTTTTATTAGGGTTAAATCATGAATAATATTACACAAATTTAATAAAGAAATTTCTTAATCCATTTATTTTCTATCCTATTACCAATAGTGATTTCATTACCAAACTTAACCATACAGAACAAATAAGTTACCTCACTCATAAATCCGATAAAACAAATTAATTTCATTTTTTATCAAACAATACTTCATTATTTCTGATAGGACACATAAATTATCAAATCCTAAATTTTATACACTTCACAAAAACGTTACCCAAAAAAAACAGTTTTACATCGGTAATTTTCACATTATATCGAAAAATCATTATATTATTAACAGCAAAACATATAAAAACATACATTTAAAGTAATATTTTACCCAAAAAACTGAGATATGATTAAAAAAATACACATCAAAACAACAGTAGCACTGATCTTGCTTGTAAACACTTTAATGTTTTCACAAGTTGGAATAGGCACAACCACACCGGATGCTGATGCAGCATTAGAAATCAATAGTGCAACTGGAGGGGTACTACTTCCTAGAATTCCTTTAACCGCAACAACTAATCCAGCTCCTTTGAGTGCAGATGTAGCTGGTATGATTGTATATAATACAGCAACCACAGGGGATGTAACACCAGGTTTTTATTACAATAATGGAGTTAGTTGGGTACGTATTGGAGCAAGTGCAGTAAATAATGACTGGAGCTTGTTAGGAAACGCAGGAACAAACCCTGCTACTAATTTTATTGGTACTACTGATGCACAAGATTTAGTACTTTCAAGAAACTCAATACCAAAAATCAGAGTACTAACTGACTACACTGGATTTACTGATGAAATTCAAATAAGAGATGGTTCTCCTAATGGTGGTAATAATTTAGTGACAATTGACGACAATGGAAATAACAATGACGGAAGGTTACGTATATTCCGAAACAACAATGTTCAACATAACCTAAGCGGTAATGGGGCAACCATATTTAATGAACAGGGTCGGAATTTTGATTTTAGAGTTGAATCTGATACCGCAAACGATGGTTTTTTCTTAGAAGGATCTAACGGACAAGTAACTATTGGAAATTATGGCTCTGGAACTATAACAGCTGGAGCTGCAACGCAAATGTTAGCGGTTGACGTAAACGGAAATATTGTTGAAGAACCGCTTCCTGTTGGAGGAAGTACTGACTGGACAGTATTAGGAAATGCTGGCCTTGATGGAGGTAATACAACTACAAGTGGAGTTAACTTTGTAGGAACAACTGATAATGAAAATTTAGAATTCAGAACCAATAATATCCAACGTGGTCGTTTTAGTGCTTTGGGTGAATTTTTTGTCGGAACTTTAAATACTATTATCCCAGGAGACTTAATGAATGCTGTTAGTAACGCTACGTTCGACTGGGCAGTTAACGGATATTCAGCAAACGATGGTAGTGGTACTTATGGGCAAATAACTAGTGGGGGAACCATTTTTGCTGGAGTACAAGGAGAATATGAAGGAACTAATTCACAAGGCCCTGGAGTTAGAGGACTTACAAGCACCACTGGATCAGCTACAAACTTCACAACAGATGTAACCTCTGGAGTACATGGACAACTAGGAAATAATAACGCGTATTCATTTGGAATAAAAGGAGACACTGGATCAAACCTTACAAGAAGAACAGGTGGGGTTTTAGGTACAGATCTATTCGCTAGTGGTGCTTTAGGCTATTATGCAAATGATTTTTCTAGCTATTCAGTCTATGGTTTTGGACAAGGATATACAACTGGTGGTGCTGCAGGAAGGAATAGTTTAAATTCACAAGTTAACACACATATAGGCATAGGAATGAATGGTGGAATAATGGGAGGATGGATTAAAGGACAAGTATATGGAGCTATGCTGTCTGGAGACAGATTTGGATCTTATACGCATGGAAAAAGCATAACCAATGATGCATATGTTATATTAGACAAGAAAATTGATGGCACAAAAATAGCCACATATGCAAGTACGTCTATGAGTATTGATGTACAATCAAGAGGTGTAAGTAATTTAATCTCTGGAACTGCATATATTTCTTTTGACAAGATGTTTAATCAACTTATAGACACTAAAAAACCAATTATTGTAACTATTACACCTATTGGTGAGTCCAATGGAGTTCATATTGTAAATGTTGACAAAAACGGATTCACTATTAAAGAGAATCTTAACGGAAGTTCAAATGTTAAATTTAACTGGGTTGCTATTGCCGAAAAAATCAATAAGGAAGAGGTTATTTCTAAAGAAATTCTACTTGCAGATTTTGATAAAAACATGAATGGCGTTATGCATGATGATACATTAAATGGCGGAAGTGCAGTGTGGTGGAATGGTAATAATGTTCAATTCGGAAAATCTGCACCAATAAACCAAACTAGAACTAAAATTGCGGAGCAACGTAAAAAACTTGAAAGGCCAAAAACAAGTAAACAAACTGAATTATAAATATTTATATAACAAAGAGTAGCTAAAACTAAATAACTACTCTTTGGTCGTCTAAAACAATGGTAATCAAAAACCGAATTGTAACCTTGAAAACCATAACTTACTTTTTATCAAGTCAGGTACTACTAAACCCCTTCTTAAAGGCTACAATACATTAAAAAACAGATGATTCATAGTGTATCTGCAACTAAACTCTTGACATAACACAAATCACTAACACCTACAAATCAAGGTTTTAACATTTTTAAGGGTAACGTTTACGTTACCCGAATATAAACGCTTTATAACGGATATTTATTTCATTATATCGAAAAATTACAGCTTTGTTTTGACAGATCAACGCATAAATATATATTTAGCCAAGATAAACCCCGAAAAAAACGTCATTTCCTTATAATTTGACAATACTGCTTATGAAAAACTCTACCCAAAAACCTTTTTTAACAAAAGTGCTACTTATAGCACTATTTTTATTGTTCAACTATAGTTATAGCCAAACAAACAACTGTAACAACACTGCTGGAGGAGAAATAACTGTAGGTACAAGTTGTGTCACGCAAATAATGAATTCAACCAATAATACCGATTATTGGAATGGAGCTACAGGATGTAGTGCTGGAGATGAGGATGATGTTTGGATGTGGTTTACAGCAACTGCTACCTCAACAACTATTACTTACTCACCAGATACTGAAGATGCAATCTTACATTTATTTGAAGGAGCTTGTGCTACAGGAATGACTTCATTAGCTTGTTCAGATAATATAGGTAATGGAGTGGCTGAAACCATAACATACGCTACAACAATTAGTAATACATATAGAATAAGAGTTCAAAGATGGAATAGTGATGCTGATATGACTGGAAACATTTGTGTATATTCTGCTCCTCCTTCTTATTGTATTCCTGCACCTACAAGTGTTGATGGTAATGGAATAACCAATGTTACTTTTAGTACTGTTAACAATACAACAGGAGCTGAAGCAGGAAATTATGGTGACTACACTGCTATGGTTGGATCTGGTAATCAAGGGAATATCTTAAATGTTGATATTACATTTTCAACAGGGTTTACATATGATACTACTATATGGGTAGACTGGAATGATGATTTAGATTTCGCTGATGCTGGTGAGATAATGTACAATGGTACATCTACCAATGCCAACCCTACTACATTAAATGCATCTTTCACAATACCAGTTGCTGCTACAATTGGAAATCATAGAATGAGAGTTGGAGGACAGGATAGTGGACCTACTGATCCATGTTACACAGGTACATGGGGTAGTTTTGAAGATTATACTTTAAATGTAGCAGGAACTCTATGTATTACGCCTACAGTTCAACCTACAGTTTTAAATTTAACTCCAACAGGAACAACTATAAATGGTACTTTTACTGCAGCTACACCAACAGCTGATAACTATTTAGTTGTAATGAACACTACTGGAACCGTGCCTTCGCCAACAGACACAACTACTTATACTATTGGTGCTACAGTTGGAGCAGGAAACACTGTAATTGATATTGACAGTGATACCACTTTTTCTACAACTGGATTAACCGGAAATACTACATATTACTTTTTTATATATTCATTTAACGATACATGTAGTGGAGGTCCATTATACTTAACTACATCTCCGTTAACAGGGAATGCAACTACTCCATTAACTTATTGTACTCCTTCACCATCTAGTGTTGATGGAACTGGAATAACTAATGTTACCTTTAGTACTGTTAACAATACAACAGGTGCAGAAGCTGGAAATTATGGAGATTATTCTGCAATGATTGGTTCTGGAGTTCAAGGAACTTTATTAACAATTAATATTACCTATGAAGCAGGGCCAACTTATGATACTACTATATGGGTAGACTGGAATGATGATGGTGATTTTACTGATGCAGGAGAAAACATGTACACTGGTGTATCACTTGCTGCTAATCCAACTACATTAGTAACATCATTTACTATACCTTTAGCTTCAACTCCAGGAAATCATAGAATGAGAATTGGTGGAATGGATTTCGGACCAGTAACAGACCCATGTTATACAGGTACATGGGGTAGTTTTGAAGATTATACTTTAAATGTTATAGCAACGGGGCCATGTGTAACTCCAACAGCTCAAGCAAGTGCTTTAATACTATCACCATCAGGAACAACAATTCTTGGAACTTTTACAGCAGCAATACCAGCACCTGACAACTATTTAGTTATTGTTAATACTACTGGTGTAGCACCTTCCCCAACAGACACAACTATTTACACTATTGGCGCTACAGTTGGAGCAGGAAATACTGTAGTAGATATTGATGGTGACACTACTTTTTCTGCCAATGCATTAAGTCCTTCGACTCTATATTACTTCTTTGTATTTTCATACAATAGTTTTTGTTCTGGAGGACCTTCATATTATAATACAACTCCTTTAAATAGCAGTGCTACAACGGGAATAGTTTCTCCGTATTGTACACCATCAACAACTAACGACCCTACACCAAGATATATTGATGATGTAGAGTTTATAGGAACCCTAAATGATGTGTCAAATTTTGGTAGTGGTGCAGCTACTGGACCAGCAGGTTACCAAGATTTCACAGGGCTTCCAAATTCATACCAACAACAAGGTGAAGGTATGAATGTATATGTGGCAGGAGATTCTAGAGGACATTTTAAAGCATGGATAGACTGGGATTCAAATGGTACTTTTGATAATGCTACTGAAACTGTATATGACTCTGGAACAATAGGAACTACATCTACTACATTTGGTTACACAATACCATTAGCACAACCTATAGGAACATATACATTAAGAGTTCGTTTTTATAATAGTAATGACTATGCATATACTATAGGACACCCGCTTTATGAAGGTTATGGTTATGATTTTGATGCATGTGAAACTTTTGATACTGAAGGATCATATACAGAATATGGAGAGGCCGAAGATTATACTTTTGATGTCGTATCACGATGTGATGCACAAATAACAGCTATTAATAATGGTGAAGCTTGTGCAGTAAACTCTACTGTAGATATTAGTGTTACTGGAGCTGGTAATGTAACTAGCTATCACTGGTATGCTGATGAAACTGGCGGTACTGAGTTACAAGAAACTTTCACAGGAAATTGGACAACACCATCTATTTCAACTACAACAGTATATTGGGTTGCTGCTGACAATGGTACATGTGAAGCTTATGAAAGAGAACGTGTAATTGCTTTCTTAAATGCGCCTGCTACTTTAACTTTTACTCCTTCTATTCCTTTAATTTGTGGAGAAAACAACCCTCCTATTCAAATAACTGCGGCATCTACTACGCAAATAGGATATTTAATCGATGAAGATTTTGAAGGAGGCTTAGGTACCTTTACTGAAAATAATATTACTTCAAACGGAGCTGCACCAGATGCAATATCACAATGGCAACCAGAAACAAGTGTTTTTGTACCATCAGAAAACGTTTGGTTCCCGGCAATTTCGTCAGGATTTGGAACTAATAGCTTTGTAATGAGTAATGCGGATAGCGGGACAATTGGAACAGAAAACGAATTAATTTCTGCTGTAGTTGATGCAAGTACTTATGTTAATTTGACATTAGAATTAGATATGTACTTTTCTCGTTATAATTTAACAGTTCCTGAAAATGTAAGTATAGAAGTTTCTACTGATGGTGGAGCTACTTGGCCAAACGTAATACAAAATATAACAGACGATATCGGATATGGATCTAATTTTGATTTTTTAAGCTATGACCTTTCTGCTTTTATAGGAGAAGCTAACTTAAGAGTACGTGTTTACTATTTTTCTGACTGGGGTGATGGTGTTGCTATAGACAACATTAAACTATATGGTAACAATACCATTAATCCTTTAGCTACTTGGACACAACCACCAGGAGTACAAATATTTGAAGATGCTGCTGGTTTAATTCCTTATACTGGTGATTCAAGAAATATAATTTATGTAGTACCTAGTCCTACAGAATTACAAACATCAAGTACATGGTCATTCTCTGCTTCAGTAACTTTAGCTAACGGATGTACAGCTTCAGGTTCTGTAGCATTACAAAACCGTACGAAATACTTTATGGGAGCTACTAACGACTGGAACAACCCAGCTAACTGGTCACCTGTTGGAGTACCTACTTCTGCTAATTGTGTAATCATACCTGATACATTTAGTGCTAATATCGCTGGTGGTATTGATGGAGATGCATACAATTTAAATGTTCAAAACGGTGGTAAATTAGACATCCAACCGAGTGGAACTGTAACAGTTCAAAACTTTGTAGATGTTGATGCTACTGGAACTTTCAATATTGAAAACTCAGGTAGTTTGATACAAGTACAGGATCAAGCTCACCCAGATTATGTTGCAAATACTGGTATAATTGATATGAAACGTATAACAACCGTTAGAAATACCGATTATGTTTTTTGGTCAACTCCAGTTGCTAATTTCCCTGTAACTTCTATTTCACCAACTACAAGTACTAATTTAATCTGGGATTGGAACCCAACTATTGCTCAAGGATATACAGGTGATTTTGGTATTTGGGAAAACACGGTAGAGAACATGATTAATGGAAAAGGATATGTTGTAAGAGGACCTAATGGCTATAATTCTACTCCACAAAATTATACAGCAACATTTACGGGATTACCCAATAACGGAACCATATCAACATCAATAAACAGAGGTACATATACCGGTGCAGATTACGCAGGTCCAACTGCTCTTGCAGTTACCAATACCGATGATAATCTTAATGTAATAGGTAATCCATATCCTTCTGCAATTGACGCAATGACATTCTTGACAGCAAACACAGAAATTGAAGGTACTGTTCACATTTGGACTCATGGTATTGAAATTAGTAACGCTATTACAGATCCTTTTTATGAGGATTATGCATATAATTACTCTATTAATGACTATTTATCTTATAACTCTACTGGAGCTTCATTTGGAGCAGGAGTATATAATGGAATGATACCAGCTGGACAAGGATTTTTCGTAACCATGTTAGATACTGGAGCTACAACAGAAACGGTAACTTTTACAAACAGTATGAGAAATAAAGCTAATGATAATTCTGTTTTTTATAAAGCTGATAATTCTAGTGATAATCTAACAACGGATATAACTGAAAAACATAGAATCTGGTTAGATTTAATTAACCCTAGTAACCAAAACAGTAGAATACTTATTGGTTATGTGACTGGAGCAACTGAAGGTAAAGACAGGTTATTTGATGCATATAACATCAATAAAACTAGCTTTAGCTTATACTCTAAAATTGGAGAAGATAAATTATTAATCCAAGGTAGACCTGTACCATTTGTAGACACTGATAAAGTAAACTTAGAAGCTAAAATCCCTAGTAATGGAGAGTATACTTTTGCTCTAAGCAGTGTTGATGGTTTATTTGAAAACCCAGATCAAGGAATCTACATTGAAGATCTTGAATTAGACATTATTCACAATTTAAGAACAAGTCCATATACTTTTACTGGAGAAAGTGGAGTTCATGAAGGGCGTTTTATATTACGATATACAGATGAAGAGGAACAAATACTTGCTGTTGAAGAAGTAGTTACAAATAATCAACTTTCAATATTTACAGCTAATAATCAAGTAACGGCAGTATCAAGCACGAGTAATATTAAAACCTTTAAAATCTATGATGTAAACGGTCGTTTATTAGCAAATAATCAAAATTTAAACAATCAACAATTCAGTATTAACACGAACAATTTTAGCACTGGAACATATTTAGTGACAATTGAATTACATGACGGAAGATCGAAAACTAAAAAAGTTATTTTCTAATAAATTAGAAAATAACCAAAATAAAAACAGCGGCCATCTAAATTTAGATGGCCGCTGTTTTTTATTTTATTAAAGACTATTATTTCAAGCCAATTAATTCAAAAAATAATCTAATCTCAAATACTCAAAATAACACTATAAACAACCGTAAAAATAGACAAAATCACATTAAAATCTTAAAATTTTACCGATCATGCATTTCATCCATGTTTTTATGCATTACATCGAAAAGACACTACTGCCCTACTTAACATATAGGATATTTTTTATATTCGCCTGATTTTAAGAATCAAACGACCAGAATAATAACAAATTAATTACCCGAATAATTATGAATACTGCTACCCAACAGATCATAAAATTGTTATCTGCAATTTTATTAATTACTCCTTTATTTTCAGCTGCTCAAGTAGGTATGGGAACAACTACTCCAAATGGAGCTTTAGATATCACTTCAACTAATCAAGGATTAGTTCCTCCTAGGATTGCACTAACAAGAACTGATGCACAAGCACCGGTAATAAACCCTACTGGAGCTGCTACTATTCCTGCTGGTACATTTGTATGGAATACTGGTACATCTCTACCAGCAATACCTGTTGCAGATAGAGTTGCCCCTGGAATGTATTATTGGAATGGAACTAGATGGATATCATTAGCTGGTTCTCCAGGTGGACTTGATTGGTCAATCATTGGTAATGGTGGTATTGATGGTGGTGTAGCAGGTGTAACTGGAACTCCAGCAACACAAGGAACTCATTTTTTAGGTACTTATGACAATACAAATATAGACATTAGAACAAACGGTCTACATGCAGCAAGAGTTTCTTCTTTAGGAGAATTTTTTATTGGTGCATTAGAAACTGTACTGCCTGGTGACTTAATGAACAGTGTAAGTGAAGGAAATACCACTTTCCCATGGGCAGTAAATGGATATACTGATCAAAATGGTGGAGGTGTATATGGATCTGTAACAGGAGGGAATACGAGTTTTGCTGCTGTACAAGGTGAATATGATGGTATAGGAAGTGTTAGTGCTGGTGTAAGAGGTACAAATTTTAGAGCAATTGATGCTGATGGTACTAACTTTTTTAGTTCGATAGATGGTGTAAAAGGAGCTTTGCCAGACACTTCTCCAGGAACATATACTCGTAGTAATCAATTTGGAGTTTCGGGAAGTACTTCTAGAAATAGAGGAGATACTGTAGGTGGTGTTTTTGGTATAAATAATGAAAACGGTGCATATGGTATGTTAGGATATGAAGATAGTCTTGGTGCTGCTTACGGATTATTAGCAACTTCAAGAACTACCGATACATTTAGAACATCATCACCTATAACAGACACATCAATTGGAATCGGGACTCAAGGTGGGTTTTTAGGAACTCATTCAAAAGGTAATCAATACGGGTTAATTACTAAAGGAAATTTAGCAGGTATCTATTCAGATGGTACAGCTATATCTAATAGAGGTTTTGTGGTAATAGACAAAAACATTAGTGGACAAAAATCTGCTTCATATGTGACTACGTCAACAAGTGTAGACATTACTACAAAAGGTACTTGTAAACTTATAAACGGGAAATCATATGTAACATTCGATGATTCTTATTCTAAATTAATTGCTAACAATAAACCTATAATAGTTACTGTTTCTCCAATGGGAGAATCAAACGGTGTATATATTTCAAAAGTGGATAAAAATGGTTTTGAGATAAGAGAAAATAATCATGGTAATTCTAATGTTGAATTATATTGGATTGCTGTATCAGAAAAAGCTACAACATTAAACACTACAATACCTGCTGATTTATTAGAAACAAATTTTGACGAAAATCTTAATAGTTTTTTAACTGTTGACGAAAGTAAAAATTCTAATTCTAAGGCAATGTGGTGGAATGGTACTAATTTAGAATTTGGAAAAAAAGCTCCAGAAAGTCAAAATCAAAGAGCTCTATTACCTATAACAAAACCTGAAGAAACTCAACGTTTAAACCCAAATACAAAAAGAGTTAAAAAGGTAAATCCACGAAATATAAAAACAAACTAAATAGTTATAATCAAATATATAAAAAAACGCCCACTTAGGGCGTTTTTTTATATATTCTAAATTCGATTCATGAATATAAGCTTCTCTTTCAAAAGAAATATTCCTATAAGCTCTATTCCAATTTTTATTAATAACTAATTGAATTACAAACTCTACAACATACCAAATATAGAAAAACAACACCATCAATTCTTTTTGTTGCGCCATGTGAATTCGCTCATGATTTAACAATGTTACGTTTCTTTTTTGCTTAATATCTTTCAAAAAAACAAAAGGATATAATGTTATACTACTACAACCTTTAGGAATAATATACTTACAAAGTAAAATCATATACAAACAGGAACAATAATCAAACCAAAATTGCCGTATATTTGTGTTTATAATGATTAGAAAAAGAATCCCATTAGAAGAAGGAGACTATTACTTAACTCCTGAAGGCTATAAATGCTTCACAGAGCAATACCATTTAAAGAGAGGCTATTGTTGTGAAAGTGGATGCAGACATTGCCCCTATGGATTCAATAAAAAAACAAACACTACAAAAAAGAAGTATTAATGGATTTTCAACTACTGAAATATAAAATTGCTATATATAGCAAATATCACAGAGTTGATATCCGCTATCCATAGTTTTTATTTGGGCGTATCTTTTTATTTCCATAAAAAGTCGTGCTTTCACAAGTCGCTATTTCTTATTGCTAAATGCTTCGACAAGCTCAGCATGACAATAGAAATGAGCTCCAACAGTTGCTCAATCACTCACGCAACACACTAAATAACATTTTGAAAATTACAACATGGAAACTACAACAGCTTTATCTTTTAAACAACAAATAAAACAAGGTATTCCTAACGAACTACCTCCTGTAAAAATATACGAAACAACTATTAATCATGCACCGAAACGTAAAGACATTCTTTCTGATGAAGAAAAGAAACTTGCGTTACAAAATGCGTTGCGTTATTTCAAACCAGAACAACACGAAGTTCTAGCTAAAGAATTTTTAGCTGAATTAAATGACTACGGTAGAATTTATATGTATCGTTTTCGTCCGGATTACGAAATGAAGGCGAGATCTATTAAGGAATATCCTGGAAAATGCAAGCAAGCAAAAGCTATCATGTTAATGATTCAAAACAACTTGGATTATGCAGTAGCTCAGCACCCACATGAACTAATTACTTATGGTGGTAATGGAGGCGTATTTTCTAATTGGGCACAGTATTTATTAACTATGAAATACTTATCAGAAATGACTGATAAGCAAACATTAACAATCTATTCTGGCCATCCAATGGGATTATTCCCTTCTCATAAAGATGCTCCTCGAGTAGTTGTTACTAATGGTATGATGATCCCTAACTATTCACAACCTGATGACTGGGAAAAATTCAATGCTTTAGGAGTTACCCAATATGGTCAAATGACCGCAGGAAGTTATATGTATATTGGGCCACAAGGGATTGTTCATGGTACTACAATTACTGTTTTAAACGGATTTAGAAAAATAGGTAAAGAACCTAAAGGGAATTTATTTGTCACTTCAGGTTTAGGAGGAATGTCTGGAGCACAACCAAAAGCAGGTAACATTGCAGGTTGTATTACAGTTTGTGCAGAAGTAAACCCTAAAATTACTCAAGTACGTTTAGACCAAGGTTGGATAGATGAAAAAATCACTGATTTAAATGAATTAGTAGCACGTGTTAATCAAGCAAAAACAAACAAAGAAACAGTATCTATTGCCTACTTAGGAAACATCGTTGATGTTTGGGAAAAGTTTGACCAAGAAAATGTACATATTGATTTAGGGTCTGATCAAACATCATTACACAATCCATGGGCTGGAGGGTACTACCCTACAGGCATTTCTTTTGAAGATGCTAATGAAATGATGGCAAACGAACCTGAGCTATTCAAAGAGAAAGTTCAAGAAACACTACGCCGTCATGCAAAAGCTATCAATCAACATACCGCTAAAGGAACATATTTCTTTGATTACGGAAATGCCTTTTTATTAGAAGCTTCTCGTGCAGGTGCCGATGTGATGTCAGAAAATCCAACAATTGGTAAAGAATTTAAATACCCAAGTTATGTACAAGACATCATGGGACCTATGTGTTTTGATTACGGTTTTGGGCCATTCCGTTGGGTATGTGCTTCTGGAAAAACTGAAGATTTAGCTAAAACAGATGCTATTGCTTGTAAAGTTTTAGAGAAACTAAAAAAGGAATCTCCTGAAGAAATCCAACAACAAATGGATGATAATATTCAGTGGATAAAAGGCGCTCAAGAAAACAAATTAGTAGTAGGTTCTCAAGCACGTATTCTATATGCTGATGCAGAAGGACGAATGAAAATAGCCAAAGCTTTTAATAAAGCTATTAAAAAAGGAAAAATAGGAACAGTTGTTCTAGGAAGAGATCATCATGATGTTTCCGGAACAGACTCACCATATAGAGAAACATCAAATATTTACGATGGTTCACGCTTTACTGCTGATATGGCCATACACAATGTTATCGGAGATAGCTTTAGAGGAGCTACTTGGGTCTCAATCCACAATGGTGGTGGTGTTGGCTGGGGAGAAGTTATAAACGGAGGTTTCGGTATGGTTCTTGATGGTAGTAAGGATGCAGGAAGACGTTTAGAGTCAATGCTTTTCTGGGATGTAAACAACGGAATTGCTCGTAGAAATTGGGCAAGAAACGAAGGTGCAATTTTTGCGATTGAAAGGGCTATGAAATCGGAACCTAAGTTAAAAGTTACAGTCCCAAATTTAGTTGATGACAAACTGCTTACTAATCTATAACCAGCGCTCTATTTAAGAATACCCTTAAACAGAAGCGCATAAAAACTAGTACTATGAAAGTATTCAAACTACTTACTATTACAATTGCTATACTATTAACATCATGCGTTTCTGTTAGAGTTACTTCTGACTATGATACACAAGCTACATTTGATAACTTTAAAACTTTTGCTTTCTACAAACCTGGAATAGATAAAGTTGAAATTTCTGATTTAGATAAAAAAAGAATCCTTAGAGCTATCGAAAAAGAAATGCTAGCAAAAGGTTTTACAAAATCTGATTCGCCTGATTTACTAGTTAATATCAATACTAAAACCGAAAAAAACATAAACGTATCTAGTGCAGGTATTGGATATGGATGGGGACCTTGGTATGGCGGATACAACAGACAAGTTTCAAGCTCAACTAACGGAGTGTTATATATCGATTTAATTAACTCAAAAGACAAACAATTAGTTTGGCAAGGTAGAGGATCTGGATACTTAACACATAACGTTGAAAAAAAAGATGCAAGAACTCAAGAATTTGTAACTGCTATTTTAGCAAAATATCCTCCAGGAGTGAATAAAAGATAATTATTAAATACTATTTAAAAAAAGCCGAAACAATTAATTGTTTCGGCTTTTTTTAGTTTCCAAAGTTACCAATCCGTTCATCATATTTAAAAAACCGTTCGTCATATTTTCAACTTTTAAGCTAGTGTGCTACTGTATATTTGATCCTGAAATCAAAACTAACTACAATTATAATGTTAGCATAAATAGCTCTGCTGGAATTCGAACTGATAAATAAAAATATGAAAAAAACATTAATCACAATATCTAAAATTATATTAGGAATTTTATCTATAATCATTCCTTTTAAAGTACTTGTTTATTTAGTAACTGATGTTATACAAATACACAACTACAGCCAATTAAAATGGTTTGCATTGCTAATTTGTTCCTTAGGATTTTACATTTCGGGATTAATCAACAGAAAAACACCTTTAAAATTTATTCCATTTATATATATCTCACTACTATTATTTATTCCTCTAAGGTGTTTTTATTTTCCTCTAATTTATTTTCTCTTTTTATTTGCTACAATCAGTTTACTACTAACTCGCAAAGAGTTTAGCAGTAAAATTAAATGGGCTTCATTAATACTAATGAGTGGAGTTTTTATATATCTCCTTTTTTCACAGCCTTTAATTATTCGAAAAGAGAAAGTCATTAAAAATGATCAATACGGAAACATAACTAATGGAAAAACAATTTGGGATTTTTCAGAGAAAAAAAGCAATTTATTACCAGAGTCAATTTTTTTAGACATTAATAATAAATCTTTAAATTTAAAGTCTTTAAAGAACAAGACTTTATACATATCCTTTTGGGCAACTTGGTGTGGACCATGCCGTAAAGAAAAACCAGCGCTTGAAAAATTAAAAAAACATTTTAAGAACAAGACAGACATCGTTTTTATTGACATTTCTGTTGATGGAAATAAAGAAAAATGGAAGAAATTTATTGAATCAAATAAACCAAGTGGGACTCAACTAATTTCAAAAAACGATGGAAAAACAAGGGAATTATTTGAATTACCTGGAATACCAGCACATATAGTCGTTAATTCTAAAGGAGAATTCGTAAAAGCTAGAGTTATTCAAAGAGCCTACAAGTTACTTTCTGACTCTATATATCTTGATAAGTTTATAAATAGAGAATTCCCAATAACTGTTAATAAAAATAAGATGAACATTGAAGACTATAGAGCCACCAAATATGTAAAATTAGATTCTACAAAAACTACCTATTACACAATAAATGGAAAAAGTAGATTACTAGCACCACAAATAAACGCTTATCTTGACTCATTAAGAATTATAAAAAAAGTTAGTTTTGTTAATCTACTAATTGAAAAAAAACCAATCCCAAATAAAGACACAATTATTTATAAGACCCTTGTTGTTACAAGTAAGACAGAATTGACTCTTACAAAGGAATAGTCACTAATAATTTAATCTAAATTAGATTTATATGCAATGAGAACTCATATAACTAAAAACCAACCACTATTATGGTACTTTTAATATTAAAACTCACTAATGGTCTAATTCAATCTATCATCAACCTAATTTCTTAATTATCATGAAAAGGTATCTATACTTCATCTTAACTGTTTTACTATTATCTATCTTAGGATTCTTTTTTATAGAAATAAATCTAATCCCCATTAAATACGAAGAAGTATTTCAGTTCATTTATAAAATATTATTGATAATAAGTATGTGTGTTTTAATTTCTAAAAGCACTTTTTTAAATACCAAATTCAGTTTAACCCTAAAAATAATTTTTAGTAGTATTGTTTTAGGTGTAGTACTACATACTATTAAAGATTATGGCTATTTTGTTAACGTAGAATCCAATCAAATTACCTATATTTCACAAATACCATTACTCTTATTTTACATAAGTTATTTCTTAAAAAAAGAACATAAAGACAGTATTCAATATCTTAAACTAATTATTATTCTAATATGCTTCAGTAATATTGGTCTTTACTTATTTAATTTTGACACAAATATTTTTAACAAAACTTCCTGCATTTATTTATCTATACATGTAATTTTTATCCTTTATAAGAGAGCTTATTCTTTTAAAGAAAATGAAATACCCTCTTTTGATGTAAATAAGAATCTAAAAGGATTTTTATTTCCCACCCTAATTGTAGTATCTACAGCTATGCTAACTATTTCATTTTCTATAATAGGAACTAATTTTACCGATAGTTCTAAAAAATATAGAATAGATCTTACAGACACTTATCAGGTTTTAAAAAAAACTTGTGATTGTTCTTCTATTGAACTAAGTACTGGTATTAAACAAACTACTTCTAATCAATTTCTACAAAAACATGTATACATACTAAGAGACTGTAAGCATCCCGATACAGAAAAAAAATCTAAAAAAGTACTCGAAGAATTATTAAAAAAGGACCTCTGTTCTAACCTAAACATTGAAGTTATTCTATATGACAATCAAAATAATATTACTTCATTCAAAATTAACAACTGTAATCTCTCATTAAATGAATAACTACAAAGAAAAAATATATTGGTCTGCACAAGTTATTTATTGGTCCTTATTAAATGCACTTGTTTTTATTGATTATTGGCCGCATGAAAATCAATATAACTCACTATTTTGGCTAACATTAATTAACGTGACTTTTTTTGCCCTTATTGGTGTTTTCTGTTCTCATCAAATAAAAAAATACTTAGATGGTAAAGTATTTTTAGATAAGATTAAAATATTACCGGTATTAAATATAATAGGGATAGTTCTATTTTATATGATCACTTATTACATATATATGCTGATTTACACAAAATTAACCAAGTCAGTAATTTATCCTATGTTAGATATTGATGTTCCCCAAAAAACTGGCATAAGACATTTGATCACTTTTTTTAATCAAAACATAAATATGTTACTTTTATGGTTAGCATGTTTTATCCCTATAAGGATAATAACTGAACTAAACAGTAGTAACAAGGAGAGACTAATTTTAAAAACCAATTTAAAAGAATCTCAACTAAATACTCTAAGAGGACAAATCAACCCTCATTTTATGTTTAATAGTTTAAATAACATTAGAGGGCTCATATTAGAAGACGCTCATAAATCAAGAGAAATGATTACACGTTTATCTGATATGCTGCGGTATTCACTTACTAATAATGATTTTGATGCTATTCCCATTGCTGATGAGTTAGAAATGGTTGACAATTACATAGCCATTTCAAAAATTCAAATGGATGAGCGTTTACAGTTTGAAAAAAATATTTCATTAAACACTGATGAAATATTAATTCCTCCTATGATCATACAAATGCTTATTGAAAATGGGGTGAAACATGGCATTGCAAACATCAAAAACGGCGGGGTTATCACCTTAAACATCAAACAAGAAAATAATAATTTAAGTATCGAAATTATTAATCCTGGAAAACTAGAAACCAATAGTAATTCAACGCAATTGGGAATTAAAAACATTATAGAACGCTTAGCTTTATTGTATAAAGAAAATGCCCATTTTAATTTAGAAGAAAATAATAATCAGGTTATTGCCACAATACAAATACCTTTATCATGAATATCAATGCCGTTATAGTAGAAGATTCTCGTTTAGCTAGAAATGAGCTAAAAGAATTAATTAAAGAGTTCCCTAACATAACTATTTTAGGAGAAACTGAAAATGTAGATGATGGTATTGTTTTAATTAAAAAAACAAAGCCTGATTTATTATTCTTAGATATCAATATGCCTGAAAAAGATGGCTTTCAGTTATTAGAAGAATTAGATGAAGCTCCGATGGTTATTTTCACCACAGCTTTTGATGAATATGCCATTAAATCTTTTGAATACAATGCGTTAGATTATTTAATGAAGCCTATCAATGCTAAACGATTTGAAGCTGCCATTGACAAAATTACGGAACGATTAAACGATCGCAAAGTTTCTGAAACACCTATAGAAAAACTGAATGAGAATAGTCAGATTTTCATTAAAGATGGAGAACAATGTTGGTTGGTTAAAATTGAAAACATAACTCTATTTGAAATTGTTGGAAATTATACTCGTGTTTATTTTGAAAATAACAATCCCTTACTCTACAAATCATTAAATCAAATAGAGGAAAAACTACCCGATGACAATTATTTCAGAGCAAACAGACAGCAAATTATTAACACTAATCATATAAAAAATGTCACCCCATGGTTTAGCGGAAAACTAAAATTAGAAATGATAAATGGAGTGAACGTAGAAGTTTCTAGAAGACAAAGTCAAAGTTTTAAAGAGCAATTAAGTTTGTAAAAATTAAAACTGACTTGTAACATTCTATTTCTTCCTTAGACTCATAAGTCATTAAAAAACATTAGTTCAATATGAAGTATTCAATTATAATCTTTGCATTATTGTTATTTCGATCCAGCTTAGCACAAAACAAATACATAGATGTTGGAGACATTCAGTTTAACACTTCAACCGATAATGTAAACTTTAAAATGTGTGATGAAAATAATATTAAACAATATTATTCCAGATATTCTTCAGACAATCCTGCTGGGTATAAAGGAGAAAAAAGAAACATGGAAAAACCTTTTTTACAAAACTATAAATATCCTATATCAAAAACCCAAAACGGTTATATTACTATTCGTTTTATAGTAAACTGTTATGGTGAATCTGATAGATTCAGAGTTGAAGAAATGGATTTTAGCTATCAGTCTAAAAAATTTAATTCAAAGATTAGTTCTCAACTATTAAATATAACAAAACAGTTAAAAAACTGGATACCTAGAAATGGTAACGGACAAAATTACGATTTTTACCAGTATTTAACTTTTAAAATAAAGGACGGACAAATTATTAAAATACTACCATGATAAAGTATCTTTATATATTGTCATTCCTAGCTAGCTTATTTCTTAGTGCCCAACCTAATTGTGAGATATACAAAAGTAATCCTGAATGCTACAAATCTTGTCAAGAAGCAATGACCGCTATAAGATACCATCAAGGATCTTACTCTTCTCAAAAACATTTTGACAAATCCATTGCACTATGTAATAACTTTGGATATTCTTATATGGAAAAAGCTGTCCCTTATTTAAAGAGAGGACAATTTATTGAGTGGAAAAAACTAATAGATAAAGCCGTAGCCATTAACCCTAAAGAATATTTAGGGTATAGGGGTTGGTGCAGGCTTCAATTTTTGAGAGATTATGAAGGAACTATAAAAGATATTGAATCTTTAAAACGTATTACTAAGTATGATATTGGTTATTGCCAAACTGGAGATTACCACTTAAACATCGCCTTAGCTCTGTGTTATAAAGAAATTGGTCAAATTGAAAAAGCTAAGAAAATCTTTTATAAACATTTAAATTCCGAAATCACATCTGTAGATCTGTATGATTATTATCATTTAGGTATTCTGGAATATGAGTTAGGTAATTACACTAAAGCCCTAAAGTGTTTCGAAAAACAAATTAAAGAAAATGACTATATGGGTGAAACCTATTTTTTTATTGCTAAAGCCTATTTAAAACTAAAAATTACTGAGAAGTACCAACTCAATTTAATTAAAGCTAAAGAATATTACGAAAAAGGTCTATATAGAACTGACACATACACAGAGACAATTGACAAAGTATATTTATTAGACATTCTTAATGAAATGAAAAACAACAAACAATAATCATTTTAGGTTTTATCATAAAAAAGGCTACTCAAATGAGTAGCCTTTACTAATTCAAATAATATAGTATTCTTAATACGCCAACAATTCTTCTATCTTCGTTTTTACTTTTTCAGTAGAAGGAATCATGGTTTGCTCTAAAACTGAGTTTAATGGTATTGCAGGCATATTCTCACTACCAATAGTCATTACCGGAGCGTCTAAATATTTAAAACATTTTTCTTGCACCAATCCACTTAAAGCTCTACCAAAAGAATTGTTAGTTGGTTCTTCCGTTACTATCAAACATTTCTTAGTCTTTTTAACAGATGCTAAAATAGCTTCTTCATCTAACGGATATAAAGTACGTAAATCAATGATTTCTACGTTTTCTTTTAAATCTTTCGTTGCATTTAATGCCCAATGAACTCCCATACCGTAAGTTACTACAGTCATGGTTTCTTCATCGTCTTGTTGCCAAATTTCTTGTACCGTATTCGCTTTTCCTAAAGGTAAAATATAATCTTCTGCAGGCTCAATAGTTCTTGCTGCATCAGTTCCTTTTACTTTAGACCAGTACAACCCTTTATGCTCTAAGAACACAACCGGGTTCGGATCGTGATAGGCTGCTTTTAACAATCCCTTTAAATCAGCTCCATTACTAGGATACGCAATTTTAATCCCTCTAATATTAGTTAAAATCGATTCTATAGAAGATGAGTGATACGGTCCTCCACTACCATATGCTCCAATTGGAATACGTAAGATCATAGATATTGGCCATTTACCATTTGACAAATAACAACTTCTACTTACCTCAGTAAATAATTGGTTGATACCTGGGAAAATGTAATCGGCAAATTGAACCTCTACAATTGGTTTTAATCCTGCTGCAGACATTCCTACCGTAGACCCAACAATAAAAGCTTCTTGAATTGGCGTATTGAATACACGCTCATCTCCAAATTTTTGTGCTAATGTGGCTGCTTCTCTAAATACACCTCCTAGTCTACCCCCAACGTCTTGCCCGTAAAGCAAACACTCTTTATGCTCACGCATTATTTCTTCAACTGCAAATAAAGCACAGTCAACCATTACGACCTCTTCTTTGTCCGCTGGAGCTCTTTCCCCTGTTTCCTCAGTAATTGGTGTTGGTGCAAAATCATGTGTAAATAAATCAGATGGTGAAGGTTCTTCTGCTTGTAAAGCCCTCTCAAAATCAGACTTTACTTTAATTATTGTCTCTGCTTCAATTGCATCTACTTCTTCTTGAGTAAATCCTGCTTCTAATAATTGTTTTTGTAATACTGGATAAGGATCACGAGAACGTGCTTCCTCTAAATCATCACGATACCATTCCATTCGTACACCAGAAGTATGGTGATTTAATAACGGGACTTTCGCATGTAATAATACTGGTCTACGTTCTTCTCTTATTATTTTTAAAGCCTTTTCCACAGCCTCATAAGATTCTGCAAAGTTAGCTCCGTCTATAGTCATAGCTTCTAAGCCATTGAATCCTCTTGCATATTCAAAAGCATCTTGTGCTCTAGTTTCTTCAGCATTAGCTGAAATATCCCAACCATTGTCTTGTACTAAATACAAAATAGGTAGTTGTTTTAACGCTGCCATTTGAAATGCTTCAGATATTTCTCCTTCAGTAACAGATGCATCTCCCAAACTACACACAGCAACAGGCTTATCTGCTAATGATTTATCATCTATATCTATATTCTCTTTATACCAGAATCCCATGGCAACTCCTGTTGCAGGAATAGCTTGCATTCCTGTTGCAGAAGACTGGTGAGGTATTTTAGGTTTATCAACATCGTTTAAACTTGGATGACAATAATAGGTTCTTCCTCCAGAAAACGGATCGTCTTTTTTAGCTAGTAATTGCAACATTAAATCATAAGGTTGCATTCCAAAAGCCAATAACATAGCATCATCTCTATAATATGGGAAAGCATAATCCTGAGGTAATAACTGCATTCCTAAAGCTGTTTGAATAGCCTCGTGACCCCTTGATGTTGCATGTACATATTTAGACACTAACTTAAAGTTATCCTCGTACAAAGTCGCCATTGCTTTTGCTGTACATAAGTTAGCGAATCCCTTTTGTAATGTTTCCTTTGCTAGTTGTAATTCCTTTACCATTGCTCCCATTTTCAGCTGTATTATTTTTTCACTTCCTCTCCCTCAAGGGAGAAGGAATTTTACTACTTAACTTCTATATTATACTTTCTTAATAATCCAAGTACTTCAGGCATTGAGAATTTTGCTTTTTTAATTTTATTTATCTCAGGATCTATCACATAATTATAAGAACTTCTAAAATCTGATTTCTCTAGTATTGTTCTTTCAAAAATTGCTGCTTTAAAATCACAATCGTTAAACTGTGAATTCGTTAAATCTGCTTCTGTAAAATCTACTTGTTGTAAAGCACAGGTGTTAAACTTTGTTCCTTTAGCTTTTACTTGATAGAAATATGCTAAACTCAAATTACATTCATTAAAAGAGACAGAAAACAAGAAATCACTACAATGATTAAACTGTAATCCTAATAGTTTACAATTTGAAAAATTAATATCATTTAAAACAGTATGTCTTAAATTGACATTACTTAAATCACAATCCTGAAATTCGCATTCTGTAAAATTTACATTAGACAAATCAGAATCTAAAAAAACACAATTCACAAACCTACAATTGTCATATTCCCCCTTAGCTAAAGCTACTTGAGAATAGTTTTCTTTTTCGAAAATTGTATTTTCTATTAAGTTCATTTTATTTCTTTTACTCTTATGAGATTGTACCTATTGTCAAAAGACATTACATTTTCTGACTAAGCTTGTCGAAATCTTCACTACTAAATTGTTCTTTGAGTATCAAACTGTTCTAGATAATCTCCAACCTTACGCAAAAACGATCCTCCTAAATATCCGTCTACAGCCCTATGATCAAAAGATAATGACAAGTACATCATGCTTCTAATAGCAAGCTCATCTCCTTTATCCGTAGTAATAACCTCTCCACGCTTCTTAATAATTCCAATAGCTAAAATTGCAACTTCTGGTTGGTTTATTATTGGTGTTCCCATTAAACTTCCAAAAGTCCCTACATTAGAAATAGTGAATGTACTTCCTTGAATCTCTTCAGGCTTTAAACAATTGTTTCTTGAGCTATTTGCTAAATGATTTACATCTTTAGCAATAGCTAATAAATCTTTTGAGTCTGCATTTTTAACAACTGGTACAATTAAATTTCCACTAGGTAAAGCCGTAGCCATACCTACATTTATATCTTTATACTGTATAATTTTATTTCCATCAATAGAAGCATTAATTCCTGGGAATTCTTCTATCGATTTTGCTACTGCTTCAACAAAAATTGGTGTAAACGTTAAACGTTCATTATATTTTTCTTGAAACTTTATTTTGTTTTCATTTCTCCAATTCACCAAGTTAGTCACATCTACTTCAATATATGCAGTTACGTGAGGAGATGTCTGTTTAGAATACACCATATGATCCGCAATCATCTTACGCATTCTATCCATTTCTATTACCGTATCATGCCCTTCTACAAACTTAATTGGAGGTGCATTATAGGTAGATTTTGGAGTTTGTACTACTGGTGCTTGTGGACGACTTGGTAACGCATACTTTCTATTACTAACGTAATTCATCACATCACTCTTACGGATACGACCTTCTGTACCAGTACCAATAATACTTTGTACTTCTTCAATAGTCAATCCTTCTTTCTGAGCAATACTCACTACTAAAGGTGATAGAAAAGCATCTGAGTCTGGAGCATTTTTCAATTGAAATTTCTGACTTTCCGTTTTCTGACTTTTTGTACTCTTTTTTGAATCAGCTTCCTTAGTATCTTTTTTAGATGTTTCTTGTACTACATTTCCATCTGCTTCAATTATTGCCATTACTGATCCAACAGCAACAACATCATTTGACTGACATAAAATTTCTTTTATAACTCCAGAACATGGTGATGGTACTTCAGAATCTACTTTATCAGTAGCAACTTCTAAAATTGTTTCTTCTGCATCTACTGTATCTCCTACTTTAAACAGCCAATTAATAATTGTTGCTTCAGAAATACTCTCTCCCATTTTGGGCATTTTCAGTTCAATTGTAGCCATCTATAAATTTTGATATATAAAAGAATAAAGATATAAAACAACTCTTCAAATTAACAATAAAACCTACTAAGTAAAGCTAAGGCAGTATAATATTCTTATAAATCTCAGTATAAAATAGTTTTATTCTTTATTTTTGACAAACAATGCTTTTAAAGTAATATTATTCTACCCATGAAATTAGATACTACCGATCATAAAATTTTAAAATTATTACAAGAGGATTCAAATCGTACCGTTAAAAGTATTGCTGAAAGTTTAAGCCTATCAACCACTCCTATTTTTGAACGTATCAAAAAACTAGAAAAAGAAAACTATATTGATAAATATGTAGCTGTCTTAAATCAGAAGAAAATCGGACTCAAACAGATTGTTTTTATTGGTATCACTTTACAAGGTCATACCAGAAGTTACTTAGAAAAGTTTGTAAAAGAGATTAATGATTTTCCTGAAGTTATCGAATGTCACCGAGTAAGTGGAAACTTTGATTATCTACTTAAATTAGTAGTAGAAGATATTGAAGCTTATGAAAAGTTTATCATTACCAAACTTACCTTACTCCCTTATTTAGGAAGTGTACAAAGTCTTATAGCGCTCTCTACAAGTAAACAAACTAATGAACTAGATTTATCACATCTATTAGAAAATATAAAATAATTTTAAACTAGGATACTATTTTGCTTTTCTATAGCTAAAGCTATATCATTCCAAAGGGCTATCCTATGCTCCAATGCTTTCTTACTAAAAATTAAAGCTTCGTCCCATTTGGCTTGATCTTTTCCACAAAGTTCTTCAACCATTTTTAAACTAATAGGTCCATGCTCATCACCATCTAATTCTATATGGCGCTCTAAATAATAAACCAATTTATCAATACTTAAATCTTGCCCTAAACTTTTAACAATTTCAATAAACATATCTGGAATTAAATCTTCTCTACCAAAAGTGAACACGGCAGCTATTATATGTGGTTTTTGAGTTGCTATAACTTCAAATGTGAAGGCAACAAACTCTTCTACCGCTTTTGAAGCATTTATTACTTTAAATGCTTCTTCTACTGTTTTACCGCCTTCTATTGATTCACAAAAAACATTCATTTTAGAAATATCTGCTCCTATTTGCTGCATAGCTGCTAAATACATTTCATAATGACTCATGGTTACTCCTTGTTGATCCACATCACTTTCTTCTCCAAAAACAATTTCATTAATAAAACGTCTTGTAGTAGGATTAGATGATGGAGTCCAAGGTAAAGTTACACAGGTTAAATGAAGTTGTAAGGCTTTTAATAAAGACATAAAATCCCATACAGCAAACACATGTTGTTGGGTAAACAATTGTATATCCTCTTTTGTTCTAACCGATTTGTATAATGGATGATTGATTAATTCTTTCCTTAAAGGATCTAAATCGTTAAGAATATTCTTTATCATTTTATAGCAATATTTTGGACTGCAAATATCGGTAAAAAGAAATTATTTTTTCAATTTATTAAGTATCATTCTGGCTCTTGCTTTATAAGCTGCACTTTCTGAAGCATAGTTTTGTTCAACCACTAACTTAAGTTCTGAATGAACCCAATCAATGTCTTTTCCTAATTGAAATAAACTAGTCATAGAATACGCCCTCGGTGCTACTTTTATAGTATCATCTATTAACCATTGAAACCCTAGTTCAACCATCTTTTCTCTAACTAAAGCTGTCATCATTTTTTGTACTACCTTATTAGAATATTTGGAGTAATAGTTTATTGCAAAATTTTCTATAACCTTTGCTATAGGACGAATAGCTGAATCATTAGTTAAATTAGCTGCTCCAGATAAAATATTTGTCATAAACGGGCAAAGTGTTTCAATATGATTTCTATTCAAAAACTCCAACCACCAGCAATATTTAAAATGATTTTTATCATCACTAAAAGCCTTTTCTATTAACTCTGGTAGTACTTCTAAATTATCAATTACCAATGCCACAGCCTCAGCACGTGAAGTCATACTATGATTAACCTTTTCTATATCGAACTGCAAATCTGCTAAAGTCATGTTATCTTTTTATTTTAATGATTACACTTCGACAAGCTCAGTGTGACAAACTTTTACATTTTTCGTTTTATATTTTACAGTTTATCCCCTATGCTGTTCTAACCAATAACAATCAAATTTTTCCCCTTGCCATTCAAGAGCAAATTTACTCATTATTTTAAAGCCTACTTTTTGTAATACGTTCACAGAACCCTTATTTGGAATATCAGCTATTGCACATAAACTTTTTACATCTGTTGTATTAAACATAAAATCTACCCAAGCTTTTGCTGCCTCAGTTGCATAGCCTTTACCCCAGAACTTTGGTATAAAACGATAGCCTAATTCATATACATTGTAAAAACCATTCTCTTGTTCTGGTTCAGTTAAATATTTTATACCAGACCACCCCATAAACTCATTGGTTTCTTTATGGACAACTGCCCATCTTGCTATTCCTCTTTCTTTATATTGCTGTTGCAAATGCTCAATAGCTTTTACAGCTTGTTCTTTTTTCGTAATAGGTTTATTACCCAAGTACTTGTGTACTTCTGGATTAGAATCTAATTCAAACATCCCCGCTACATCAGTAGCAAGTACTTCTCTTAAAATAAGACGTTCTGTTTCTATTGGTTGCTTAGGCATCATTTCTTCAAAAATTCATTTAAGGTTTTATAAAAATCTTCTTGAGTTGGCCTGTCTTTTGGTACTTCACGTAAAGGCTCAACTTCTTTCATGGTTTCATGACAATCAGCCGGTAAAGTTTGGTACAATTGTGTTCCCTTTGTTTTCCAACCTATCATTTCATCTGAAACTTCTTTGATTGCCTTGGCTGGGTTACCTACTATTAATTGACGCTTTTCAAACACAGCATTCGCCTTCACAAAAGCCATAGCACCAACAATACATTCATCACCAATAACAGCATCATCCATAATAACAGAGTTCATTCCTATCATACAGTTTCTTCCTAAGTTCGCTCCATGAATAATAGCTCCATGACCTATATGTGCCGATTCTTTTAAGGTAATTGACTTTCCTGGAAACATGTGTACTGTACAATTCTCCTGTACATTTACACCATCTTTTAAAATAATCTCTCCCCAATCACCACGAATAGCAGCTCCAGGACCTATATAACAGTTTTTACCAATAATCACATTTCCAATAACAGCTGCTAAAGGATGTACAAAACTACTTTCGTGTACTACAGGAATAAATCCTTTGAATGAATATATCATTATAAATATTGAATGATGAACAAAAAACACCGAATGATGAAATAGCAAAACTTCATTATTCGGTGTTCGATATTCCTTATTTATTACTTAAATCTCTTCAATGTTTCTTTTGTAAAATCAGATAAAACTAATCGCCCTGAAATTACTGCTCTTTCAGCTAATAAAGTATCCCAATGCTCAGTTCCTGCCCACATGATCTTTTTCATTTCCGCCATTGCATCTGGATTGTATGCACATAGGTTTTCAGCAAATGCTTGCACTGCTTCGTCTAAAGCTTCCGTTGATTCGTATACTTGAGCAAACAATCCTTTAGCCTGTGCCCATTCAGCAGTATAAAAAGTATTTGCATCTATTGCTATTTGAGACATTCCTGTTAACCCTAATTTACGCTCTACAGCAGGTCCAACAACAAATGGTCCAATACCAATGTTTAACTCACTTAATTTAATAGCAGCAAATTTAGAAGCCATACAGTAATCAGTTGCAGAAGCAATTCCTACTCCTCCACCTACTGTTTTTCCTTGTACACGTCCGATAATAAATTTCGGACATTTACGCATAGCGTTAATTACATTAGCGAACCCTGAAAAGAATACTTTTCCTGTTTCTGCATCGTTAATTGTCATTAATTCTTTAAAACTAGCCCCTGCACAGAAAGTTCTAGCTCCACCACTTTTTAAGATGATTACTTTTACTACTTCATTTTCTCCCGCTTCTGTAATATTAGCTGCTAATTTCGCTAATATATCTCCTGGTAACGAATTATGAGCTGGATGAAAAAATTCAATCGTAGCTATTCCGTTTTGTATGTCTTGTTTTACGTAAGGTGCTGTCATAATACTTTAAATACTTATCTTTATTTTTTTAGTAATTTCCTCTATAGTTCCTAAGCCATCAAAATTTTCAACTTTTAGCTTAGTTTTCATAAATTCAATTGCTGGCTTTGTTACATTTTCAAAAACTCTAATTCTTTTTTTATGAATTTCTGGATCTTTATCATCTTTTCTATTAGATGTTTCCGCTCTTTTTTCTGCTCTTTTTAATAATTCATCAACTGGAACTTCTATATTCAGAACTTTATTAATCAATAAATTTTTAGATGAAATTAATTGTAATAGATCAGCTACTTGAGGTTTTGTCCTTGGATATCCATCCAAAATTACCCCTTCAGACTTTATATTTTCATCTAATATTTTTTCAAATAAATCACGCATAATAGAATCTGGAACTAAATCTCCTTTTTCCTCATACTCAGACATAATTATACCAATATCAGTCTTATTATTTTTCTCTTCTCTACATCTATCTCCTGTAGAAACATGAACATAATTCAACTGTGACTTAAGTAGCTCACATTGTGTTCCTTTTCCAGAATATGGAGGCCCTGTTATTATTAATATTTTCATTACACCTCTAATTTATATTAAACCAAATTGTTCAAAGTGATGATTAAAATGCTTTGTATGTGTTAAGTTCCATTCGAACTTAGTCAATATTCCAAAAACAGCATTTTTAGTAGTTGCATCTGGATTTTCTTTAAAGTACAATTCAAAAGCATCATATGCTTCCATTAATTTTACTTTTGCTTCTACTAAGTTTTCATATTGCAACTCTGCCAATCTATCTTGTAAAACAGCTGGTGCTTTATAATTCTTAGGCATTGGCATATGCGTATATAACGACTCATGTACCTGCTCTAAAATTTTCTCTGGTGTTTCTATTTCAAAATCTTGTATTTCCCCTGAAGCCACACGAACTGAATACTCTAAATGCTCTACCATTTCTTGAGCACTCATAGTTCCCCATACAGGTTTAGCATCTTCAGTAAGTTTATCTAAATAACCTGAGATTGTTTTTTTATTGATCTCTACAAAAGGACTCTTTTTCTGAACCATAGTTAAGATAGTCGCTACAGCAACTAATTCATCTTCTTGATCAAATACCTCAACAAACCATTTTACAATCCCACTAGGTAATTCTGTTCCTCTTGAATCACGATCTACTCGTTCTTTACACGTTAAACGCACATAAACAGTATCATTATGATAAATAGGACGCAAGAATCTACATTCTTCTAATCCGTAATTCGCTGCAACTGGTCCTTTATTCGGATATACAAATAATCCTGCTGCTGCTGCGATAATGAAATACCCATGTGCAGTACGTTTTTCAAAAATACTTCCCTCTAAAGAAGTGATATCTGTATGCGCATAAAAATGATCCCATGTTAAATTACCAAAATTGATAATATCTGTATCTGTAATCGTACGCTTATGTGTTTTTAAAGACATTCCTGGTTTGATATCTTCCCAATGATATGCAAACGGATGTTTTTCACTCTCTTTATAATCTGCATTGGGTTGGTAAATTCCCGTAACTTCTGTTAAAGTTGTTGGAGTTCCCTGAATAGCACAACGCTGCATGTAATGTTTTACACCACGCATTCCACCCATTTCTTCTCCTCCTCCAGCTCTACCTGGTCCACCATGTGTTAACTGCGGTAATGGAGAACCATGACCTGTGCTTACTTTTGCATTCTCTCTATTCCCTACTAAAATACGACCGTGATGTGATGCTGCTTCTACAATATAATCACTTGCTATTTTATCATCAAAAGTAAAGATAGAAGACACTAAAGATCCTTTACCCATTTGAGCTAAAGTAACCGCTTCATCTAAATCTTTATATGGCATAATAGTACTTACCGGACCAAATGCTTCCAATTCATGAACCGCAGTATTGGTAAATGGATTGTCTTCACGCATTAAAATCGGCTTCATAAAAGCTCCTTTTTCTGCATCAGCGCCAACTACATCTACAGTATCTAAATTACCGTATACTATTTGAGCTGTTTTCGACAATTTAGCTACTTGATCTTTTACACTTTGTACTTGTGCTTTACTTACTAAAGCTCCCATACGAACCTCTTTTAATCGAGGATCTCCAATAGTTACTTTATCTAATTGCTTTCCTAAAGCTATTTGAACATCTTCAACAAG
>Ga0209291_1000286_pt1 | contig 50061 bp, 48 predicted proteins | sample GOMGulsemesocosm_FD_184633 | JGI IMG/M metagenome (GOLD analysis project Ga0209291, IMG submission 184633) | Methane-oxidizing microbial communities from mesocosms in the Gulf of Mexico - GOM9B Gulf of Mexico (SPAdes) (version 2) | ecosystem: Environmental > Aquatic > Marine > Cold seeps...
AAGTTTAGGTTGGTTACTGAACAATTATAAAAAACACTTGGTAGTGTATTTAAAAAACTAATTTACTCTGTCAGGTAATTCTGATGTACTTGAGTTGTTTGAAAAAGGTGTTTGTATTTAAGTATCTAAGCACTAGAAAAAAGCCGTCCTCGGTAAACAATAATAATTAGGAGTTAGTCTGCATGAAAAGACGTGATCTTTTGAAAACTGGTTTAGCAGGATTAGGTGGTGTTGCTGCAGCAACCACTATCTCTGCCCCTGCCATCGCTAAAGAGCGTATGGAAATCAATATGGTAGCTACTTGGGGAAGAGATTTTCCAGGTCTAGGTACTGGCGCACAACGCATGGCGCAACGTTTATCTGATATGAGTGATGGCCGTATTGTTGTGAATTACTTCGCAGCAAACGAACGTGTTAAAGCATTTGACTCATTTGACGAAGTCGCATCTGGTAACGCTCAAATGTACCATGCTGCTGAATACTACTGGAAAGGTAAGCACCCTGGTTTTGCATACTTTACTGCCGTACCATTTGGTCTAACTTACACTGAAATGAACGCTTGGATTCGCTTTGGTGGCGGTCAAGAACTTTGGGACGAACTTTCTGCTAGTTACGGTCTTAAAGGACTAATGTGTGGTAACACTGGTGTTCAAATGGGCGGTTGGTTCCGCAAAGAAATGAACTCTGTTGATGACTTTAAGGGTCTGAAAATGCGTATGCCTGGTCTTGGCGGCGACGTACTGGCTAAGATGGGTGGATCTCCAGTATCATTACCTGGCGGACAAATTTATGAAAACTTGGTATCTGGTGCAATTGATGCAACTGAGTGGGTAGGTCCTTGGAATGATAGCATCATGAAGTTCTATGAAGCTGCTAAGTACTACTACTTCCCTGGTATGCATGAGCCAGGTGCGATGTTGGCTCTGGGTATGAACAACGAGTGGTGGATGGGTCTATCTAAAGCAGACCAGCTAATGATCGAAGCTGCATCTTCAATGGAAAATGATGTGATGATGTCTGAGTACAACGCTAAAAATGGTGAGTACTTAGAGAAGCTTGTGAATGAGCAAGGCGTTAAAGTTCGTGAATTTAACGATGATATCTACGATGCATTTGGCGAAGCTTCTGAAGAAGTATTTGATACTGTAAAAGAGCACAGTGATCTTGCTAATCGTATTCATACTAGCTTTGAATCAGCACGTAGTACAGTTGGTGCATGGGCTAAACTATCTGATCAGGCTTACGTACGTCAGCGTAACCGCGTACTTGATCTGTAATAGCGCTATTTAATATGTGGGGCTTACGCCTCACATATTTATTATTCTACCTATATTAAGTTCTATCGAACTTAACTGTAAATAAAGTTTACGATAGGTATTTAGCTTACCGAGCTAGAATCATTTTTACCAGCATGGCGCTACACTATGAATAACTCCCAAAATACGATTGATGACTCGCCTAAAGGCAGTGACCAATCCACAGAAAAATTAACTGGCAAGAAAACTTGGCTTGATAAGTTTTCACGATTTTTTGCCGGTTCTATGGTTTCAATTACCCTCCTGTTTTTATTTAATGTCTACCTTACCTATTGGTTGAAGTGGCCAAGCATGCTTGAGTATTTGTCTCAAATGCAATGGTTTGGCTTAGAGGCGCCAAGAGTTGCACTCACTGCTGATGCGATGCAATTGGGATGGTGGCAGACACTTAGCTATGCAATGGCATTGATGCTAGTTGCAAGTTTTATTGCTTTAACGCCTAAACGAGCTTTGAGAGCTGATGCTCAAATGCTAGGAGCACTCGCTCGTTATATTATTCGTGCATCATTCTGGGCGGTGTTGTTAGTTGGTTTTGCCGACATGATAATTTCTTTTTTGCGCGTTGAAGATATGCTGCATTATTTCTTTGATGACGAGACCATTAAATCATTAGGCAGGCCGGTCGAAAGGGGAGTGAATGTACACTACCCACTCATGGGAGTGGCACTCATCATCGCTGCATTTACCCGTTCTCTGGGCTTTACTTGGTTAGCCCTATTAGTGGTGTTTGCTGAATTTCAAATCGTTATATTTCGATTTATTTTCTCGTATGAGCAGGCGTTCATGGGAGATTTAGTACGTTTTTGGTACGCGGCGCTGTTTTTGTTTGCCAGTTCTCATACATTAGTGGCCGACGGTCATGTACGGGTTGATGTGCTTTATGCAGGCTTCAGTAAAAAAGTGAAAGCTTGGTCAAATACTTTTGGGTTGATCTTATTAGGTTTTCCACTGTGTTGGGTCATTCTAACGATGGGTATGTGGGGCAAAGGGAACAGTATTAATAGCCCGTTATTGAGTTTTGAAATTTCTCAAAGTGGATATGGACTCTACGTGAAATACATGATGGTCGGATACTTGGTGATTTTTGCACTGTCTATGATGGTTCAATTTAGTAGTTACTTACTAAGCAATATCGCCGATTTGCGCGACGAGTCGGAGCTTGAAAATCCGACAAAAGTGCCTGTCCATTAAGAATAATACAAGTTAAGGGTTCTATTCATGGAATTGTTTTTCCTTTTACTGTTAGTGGTGCTGATGATAGTAGCACTAACCTCTGGTTTTCCGGTGGCCTTTGCGCTGCCCGGATCCGCCATTATAGCTATATCCCTCGCCGCATTGTGCGGTTGGGCTTTTACCGGTAACCCCGATGCATATTTCGCGCAGGGAGGACCGGTGCAATGGCTTAGTGCTGGGGTCACCAATATACGAAGTTTATATTGGGATGTTGAGCGCGATACGCTGATTGCTATTCCGTTGTTTATCTTTATGGGGATAATGCTGCAGCGCTCAAAAATCGCTGAAGATTTATTAGTTGCGATGGCACAGTTATTCGGTCCTATACCTGGTGGTTTAGGTATCTCTGTTGTCATTGTTGGAGCGTTACTTGCTGCGACGACGGGTATCGTTGGTGCTACTGTAATAGCAATGGGCTTGATTTCAATGCCCGCTATGCTGCGTAATAATTACTCAAAACCGCTGGCGTCGGGGATTATTTGTGCCTCAGGTACGCTTGGTCAGATAATACCGCCTTCTATCGTACTCATTATACTAGCCGATCAGCTTTCAAGTGCCGCCGACCAAGCGGCAACGATGCGCAAAGCAGACTATAAAGAGATCACAGGCGAGTTAACCATGCCGTCAACCTTTGATATCGCATCAGCAAGTGCTGGTGATATGTTTATGGGGGCAATGGTACCAGGTTTGATTTTAGTGGGTCTCTATATTACTTATATCTTAGTGACAGCATTAATTAAACCTGAAAAAGCACCTCCGGTTCCTTTTGAAGGCGAATATGACCGTAAGTTTGCTGCCACTGTATTATTCGCACTAGTACCACCATTAGGTCTGATTTTGGTAGTGCTTGGCTCTATTATTTTAGGAGTAGCCACCGTAAACCAAGCAGGTGCCATTGGTGCTGTTGGCGCAATGATTATGGGGGGCTATCGTTTAGTCGGCGAGCAGAAGAATCGCTACTATCCCGCCTTTTTATCAATAGCTGCCGTTGTTGCCATTGGATTTATCGTTGCTAATTATGACCTAAATATTAAAAGCATCAAAACAGACGAAGATCAATTTGGTATTATTATTGCCATTATTGCTGTCTGTGTATTGTTTGTGGGTGTGTTTTGGAGCACATGGCGTACTTATAAAATCAACAATACTTTGCAAGAAGTAATGGTTGAGACGGCTAAAACAACCTCAATGGTATTCATTATTCTCATTGGTGCTGCATTGCTAACAACAGCATTTCGCGCCTTTGGTGGAGAGCATTTAGTCAAAGAATTTTTGACCGGATTGCCTGGCGGATTTTGGATGCAGTTCGTCGTTGTGATGATTGTTATTTTCCTACTGGGATTCTTCTTAGATTTCATTGAAATTGCTGTGGTTGTAGTACCTATTGTTGCGCCGATTCTGATGGCGGATCCTAGTGCTAACATTACGGCTGTATGGTTAGGGGTAATGATTGGTCTGAATATTCAAACCTCCTTCCTCACACCGCCATTTGGATTTGCCCTGTTCTATCTGCGGGGGGTGGCCTCTAAAGCAGTTAAAACACTTGATATCTATAAAGGAGCAGTTGTTTTTATCGGTTTGCAATTGGTCGCTTTAATAATTGCCGGTACCTATCCGCCGCTGGTTAACTATTTGCCTAATCGTACTGCGCTGACATCCGAGACTGCGCCGCCACCGATGAATCCTAGAATTCAGCAGTGTTTAGAGTCTTTTGTTTTTAATCAGTATGATAATTTAGGTGATAATTTACGCGCGAGCATCACCGAAATTAAAGCCGTCGACCTGAGTTATTTGCCTAAAAAGCAGCAACAAGTATTGACTGAAAGCTTTGAGCAAGCAGCTATGACTTTTACTCTTGTTGAGAATATTCGCAAGGCGCAACAAGTGTTGGATGACTATTCCCCTAGCTACAGGCCTTTGCATGTTGAAGTGCGTGCCATACAAAAGAAGATTCGCCGTCTAGATAAAAAGCTTAAAGAAAATGACAAGCTGATTTCTAGAGCGAGAGGGGATGAGTCTGAAATAAAGGCTGTTGCTAGATACAAGCAAGAGAATAAAGAGTATTTAGCACAAAAGGGGCTGTTAGAAGCCGCTATTCCTTCGAATTGGAAGCGTGAGCGTGCGCAATTCGTTAAGCTTGCAGATGCTCTATCTAAAGCTCGTCGTACTTATCGCAGTAATGTTGATAGTGCGTATGAGCCCATTGTTGAAATGTCTAAGACAATTGGGGATGCAAAAGCGCTTGCTCAGCTAGAGGGACCGATAAATGAGCTGAAATCAGTCATTATGTCAGTAACCTCTAAAGCGGATGCTAAACCTGCTATGGCGAAGTTTAAGGAAATCGAGAGCCAGCTGGGGGCGTTAAGTGCAACCAGTTCAGTAAAAGGAAAGCTCTCTAAAGCCCGTCGTGCGTTAAAGAAAGTGAAGATTGATAAGGCGTTAAGCGAATATGCGATGGCGATTGATCTACTTAAACTTGAAATACAATGGCGTAATAGAGCAGTCACTGAGCTTCAACCGGCAATTACTGCTTATGACGAAGCAATTAAACTGACGATTGGTATTAGACTCCAAGAGAGACTTTCTCTAGAGCAAGCTAAGAGTATTGCAAGTTGTCTATCTGTACATAGAGATGTATCGCTTAATTTCTAATGTTTAGTTAGTTTATATGTTTGATAAAAAGCGTTAGCCGTAGGTTAGCGCTTTTTTTTGCAAAAAATACGAGTGAGATGAAGAAGTAAAAAAAATGGTGCTTAAATTAACCAAGTTATAAATGGTTTTTGGGGCGTTTTTTAATGGCTGCTGTTCAGCTCAGTTCAATCCGGCGTTTTCTATAGAGCGTTCTGCCTTTATCAAGACTGTCTCGGCGCATCTGTGCGTTGAGTGCTTGTTTGAGTCTCATGTTTTTTGATAATGCTCGCGGCTTTCTAAAGGTATGTATCGCCCCTTTGCCGAGGTGGAAACAAGTCTTTTCTACGGACTCTTTACTTATAGGTTTATTTTATTACAGGGTTAATAACTTAATTACCTAACGCTGTGTGTCTTTCATCCAGTGATGCAAGGTGCAAAAATCCATAATAAAATGGCTAAATGTTCCCTGCCTTCGCTGTATTCAAGTGAGTTATATCGCCACCTCTCCTTGATTTGACAGGATAGAATGAAAGTTTTGATTGATCGGAATAGAAGTAATGGTAAGGTTAAATTTTAGAAAGAAATCAATGTGAGGTTTAGGGTGTAAGTGCTAGCCTAGTTAAAATAATAGGTTCTATGGAGGGGTAAAAAGGAGATATGTCGAACATCGTTTTGATATTCGACATGGTAAGCGCTAGGCTGCGAGGCTATCTAGTCCTGATTTAAGAGATAATGCATCAGCTAAATAGTCAGCAAGGTTGGTTTTTATGCCTGCTATTTCTGCTATACCATGAGGGAATCGCTCTAGCGTTTCTTCAAAACTAGCATCTGATTTTGCCTCTTTGTTAATAAAAGAAGCAATGTATAATATTGCACTTAACTGTGGTGATTCAGCCATCTCAGTAGGGTGGTTCTGATGTTTAATTGCCTGAGATAATTGTTCTGGAAACTTCCAAGATTCAACCAGCGCGCAACCTGCATCAGCGGTTGTAAAATCAAGGCGTTCGAGTTCGGCTTGGGTTCTTGAGGTGTCAGTAGTGTCGACAATTGTTTTGATTGCCATAGCTCTATTGGGTTGAGCCATATGCAGCAGTAATTGACCGATGTTGTGGATGATGCCAGCAGTAAAGGCTAAATCAGCTTCTACTTCTGATTCACTCATCTCGGCAAGCCAGCGCGCTACTTCTGCAACTTGAAATGAGTCTGACCAGAAACCCGGTAAATCAATACCTTCAACTTTGGAGGCGCAATTGGCGAATCCTGAAGCAATCACAAGTGTTTTCAATTTACCCATACCAAGCATGACTACAGCTTCATCAATAGAGGCAACTTTGCGACTTAAGCCAAAGTAGGCTGAATTAACCAACCTGAGAACTTTGAGCGAGATGGTCTGATCTTTAGCGACTTTTTCAGAAATCTTGCTGTAGTCAGCATTAGGATCGTTTAAGGCTTGTATAAGGTCACGAACAACTTCGGGGATGTTGGGTAGCTTGTCAGTTTGGCTCAGTAGGTCCTTGATTTCCATTGGTGCATATATCCTTTATATAATGGGAAAATGAAAGCCTTTAAAATCATTGCTTTATTTACGTCACTTACTTACGAAGTAAGTGAAAATAGCTTGCTGACTTAAGGCTTATGTCTAAACAGCATCTTAGTCTAGGTATCTTGGAGTGGTCTTATTACCAGATGTCGTTATATATTAAGTACGAATTCTTCTATTTTGCTACGTAACATTTCGTATTGCGTATCTTCCTCTGGTAAACAATAAAATTTGTAATAGCATCTTTGGATCAGTGAGGTTTTGTTGTTGCTATGTACGTCATTTATCTGTGCATAAGGGTAAGCCATCTGCAAATGAATGACGCGGCTGTGGATTGGCACCTTAAATTCTCTGTCTTCTAAATCAAAACGGATCTTATCTTCTTTAATGGTGTAAAAAGAGACTTCTGCTACTTGCTCAAGATTAATAAGAAAGTTCGATGTCACTGGTACTAAATGACGTTTTTCAAGCCCGTTGTGTTCCATGTAAACGCCGGATTTTTTTTTGATTTTAATAAACATAGTGTAGACCTATTTCCTGCAGCTGTTCAAAATTATTTGTTGAATAGGGATGAATTAGCAGCTGTCTAAATCATCAAAAGTATAATTTTTCCCCTTGGGATGCTCACTGGGTAGAGTTAACAACGTTCAACAATGCCCTGAGCCTTTTTTGTCAAAAAGTATCAAATTGAGTGACTCTACCCCAAGATTTAATTGAATGTTAACATAACAAAATTATAGCAAGGAGTTAAAGTTGATAAAAATTCCTTAAGTATTCTTAAAAATCTCACCTTAAATAGCTGTTTTAGTTCTATTAAGAGAGGCGAACAGTATACCGTGGAAGAAATATTAAATAGTATAGCTGCTCAATTTGGTTTGCTGATTGTTATTTGAAAGTGACGTTTGGAAAATTTTACTTGGCATGTATATGTTGCTGTGATTGATTATAATTTTACAGGTTAATGTATAAAGGTCTATGCTGGAAATCTGCTGGCAGTTAAATTTAGTTATTGATAATATTAAGTAATTGATCTTTGGAGTGAGTATGACGAATTTAAAGACCTTGGTGAAAAGTGTAGCAGGTGTGCAATCTCATCTAAGTGGTGGTCACGGACATAATTATGATGCGGCAATTTTGATTCATAACAACGGTGTGGAATCTTATATGTCAGTTCAAAGAGCTGTTTTATGGAGCTTAGGTAGTCATAAAAATATGTGCTGGGAAGTGATTGATCAAGAAATGCATCAACACAATGGGCGCAATATTGATGTGCTAACGATTGAGAAGCGCAAAATGGATGATCAAGGGTTAGTGACGACGGGTACTCAACAGGTTTTTTTCGATATTACCGAATTTGAAGATGAAATGGCTTAACTGTTTATTATATAAAAGGATTTAACTTTGAAATTATTAATGTGTGTAACTGTGATATCGCTAAGTATTGGTTTGACAGGCTGTGTAAAAGAGCAGGATTACGGTCAGTTATTGTCAGCAGGAATCTCAGTGTTAAAAGCGTCTAGCTTAAAAGAAAGTGATGTTAAAAAGACAGCGCGTTTAAGTGCACAGCAAATGGATAAGAAGAATCGTATTGCCCCTGTCTCTAGTGCGTATTCCAAAAGATTAGTACGTATCACTAAAAACTTGCAGCGCATTGACGGTATGGTTCTCAATTATAAGGTATACCTGAACAAAGAGCTTAATGCGTTTGCGATGCCTGATGGAACGGTTCGCGTTTATTCCGGTCTATTAGATGCTTTAACAGACGATCAAGTACTTGCAGTCGTTGGACATGAAATTGGCCATGTTAAGTTAAAGCACTCTTATAACCAAATGAAAAAAGAGCTGTTAACTGGAGCTGCTTTTCAGGCGGCTAGTGTTACGACTGGTGCGGTGGGGGACTTAACTTCTTCACAACTAGGGTCTTTGGCATACAAAGCGATTAACGCGAAGTTCTCACAGACAGATGAGCTACAAGCAGATCAATATTCTTTAGCTTTTCTTAAAGGCCAAGGAAAGCAGCCCTCTGCAATGTTAGATGTTATCTATACTTTCCAGAGAAAAATGGGTAATGGTGCGGGTTTTTTGAGTTCGCATCCCAGCAATAGTCAACGTATAGATGCCATTAAAAAAGCGCTGTAATGGCACTTTGTTACTTTAAATATAGATTTTCTGAATTTTTTGTACTAAAAATGTTTCCTCTACTTTAACCTGCCTTGTTAAGCTCTGTAATAAAAGAGCCAGTAAAGAGTTGAACTTGTATTCAACTCTTTACTTGGAAAGTATACAGGTAGGGGTGGCAGAAGCTCTTATGCAGAGGTCTTTGCACAAGGGTTGTTCATGAGGGTTTATATCGGGACTGTTTATATAAGAGCTGCTTATATAGCACTACTTATATAGGTACTATTTATATAGGTGCTATTTATATAGGTACTATTTATATAGGTACTATGTTGATTGCATGGGTACCTTTGGGGCCCGGTTCCGTTTCAAAATTAACGGTTTGGCCTGCTTTTAAACTTTTGTAACCTTCTGCTTTTATCGCAGAATAATGTGCAAATAAATCTTCTTCTAGGTTGTTGTCCGCTAAAATGAAGCCGTAACCTTTTGCATTATTGAACCATTTTACTTTCCCTGACTGCATACACTACTCCACATATTCCGTTGTGAATAATTTTTAGATCGATACGAATGTTTATAATACATAGTAGACCGAAATTGACAATAGTTGCTAATACTCTAAAAATATATTGATATTAGCAAGGTGACGTTTTCTTATTTTGTATAAAACTAGGTTTTTTATCCATTTATTTCCAAATACAATTAAAGCACACTAAGGTATGATATGTGCAATCATATAGACTACTAACTGAGATAGAGAATGCCTGATTTAAGTTTAACTGTTAACAGTCAAGATTCAGATAAAGATCATCTGCATGATCGAGATGTTGTTGTTCAAGAAGAAAAACCCAAGCTTAAAAAACCAGCGCTTTATAGGGTGGTTCTTCTCAATGACGACTATACTCCTATGGAGTTCGTCATTGATATATTGATGATGTTTTTTTCTATGAACCAAGAAAAATCTACTCAAATTATGTTAGCTGTACATACGCAAGGTAAAGGTGTGTGTGGTACATATAGTAGGGATGTAGCTGACACAAAAGCAGCACAAGTAAATCAATTTGCTAGAGATAATAAGCACCCATTACTCTGTGAAGTCGAAGTCGTCTGAGGTAAATTAATTATGCTAAATCACGAATTAGAAGAAACACTCAGTAAAGCATTTAGAGATGCTAGAGATTTACGTCATGAATTTATGACCGTTGAGCATTTGTTACTAGGTTTACTAGATAATGTAGATGCGCATAAAGTACTGGCTGCCTGTGGCGCTGATATGAAGAAAATGCGTGAATCACTGGAAGATTTTATTAGAGAAACGACACCACTGTTATCAGATAAAGTGACAGGGGTTGAGACGGTGCCTACTTTGGGGTTTCAGCGAGTACTGCAAAGAGCCGTGTTCCATGTGCAATCCTCGGGGAAATCTCAAGTTACCGGTGCAAACGTTATTGTCGCTATCTTTTCAGAGCAAGAAAGCCAAGCGGTTTATTTAATGCATCAGTATGGCATTGAGCGTATCGATATTGTGAATTTTATCTCTCATGGTATTTCAGACATTGATAAAGCAGATGACGAAGCTGTTGAAACGCCTGCGGAAGCAGCGGCTAAAACTGAAGCTTCAGCACTAAGCAAGTACGCCGTTAACTTGAATTTAGAGGCGAAAGACGGCCGAATCGACCCTTTAATCGGCAGGTCATCTGAAGTTGAGAGAGTTGTGCAGATTCTTTCGCGCAGAAGAAAAAATAATCCATTATTGGTGGGGGAGGCTGGGGTTGGTAAGACAGCTATCGCCGAAGGTCTTGCTAAACTTATCGTTGAAGATAATGTTCCAGATATCATCAAAGATCACACCTTATTCTCTTTAGATTTAGGTGCTCTTTTAGCCGGCACTAAATACCGTGGTGATTTCGAAAAAAGATTGAAAGCTTTGTTGACTGAAATAAAGCAGCGAGATAAAACGATTTTATTTATCGATGAAATCCATACGATTATCGGCGCCGGTTCTGCATCTGGCAGCTCGATGGACGCCTCTAACTTATTAAAACCAATGCTCAGTAGTGGTGATTTAAGTTGTGTAGGATCAACCACGTTCCAAGAATTTCGCGGTATTTTTGAAAAAGATAGAGCACTCGCGCGCCGTTTCCAGAAGGTAGATGTTGCAGAACCAAGTGTTGATGATACCTATGCCATACTCAAAGGGTTAAAAAACCGCTTTGAAGAGCATCATGCTATTAAGTACTCTGATGAGGCTTTAAGATCTGCGGCCGAAATGGCTGATCGGTTTATTAATGATAAACATATGCCGGATAAGGCCATTGATGTTATTGATGAAGCAGGCGCTTACCAGAGACTAGTTGATGAAAGTGATCGCATTGAAGAAATAGGGGTTAACGAGATAGAAGCTATCGTGGCTAAAATTGCACGTATCCCCGCTAAAACGGTTTCCTTATCTGATAAAGACCAGTTACAGAAACTAGATGCCAATCTGAAAATGGTGGTATTGGGGCAAGAAAAAGCGATCGCTTCATTAAGCTCGGCCATTCGCCTATCAAGAGCGGGGTTGAACGATCCTAGAAAACCTGTCGCTAACTTCTTATTTGCAGGGCCAACAGGAGTGGGTAAGACCGAAGTAACCAATCAGCTAGCGAGAATTATGGGTATTGAGCTGATCCGGTTTGATATGTCTGAATATATGGAAAGACACACTGTATCACGGCTCATTGGTGCGCCTCCTGGGTATGTTGGTTATGACCAGGGTGGACTTTTAACAGAAGCTGTTAATAAAACACCGTACTGTGTCTTGCTGTTGGATGAAATTGAGAAAGCCCATCCTGAAGTATTTAATATTTTATTGCAGGTGATGGATAACGGCACGCTCACAGATAATAATGGGCGCAAGGCAGATTTTAGAAATGTTATTTTAGTGATGACAACAAATGCCGGTGCTGAAGATATCAGTCGCCGTTCTATGGGCTTTACACATCAGGATCATAGTTCCGATGGTCTAGAAGCTATCAAGAAGCTATTCACTCCAGAGTTTAGAAACCGATTAGATGCAACGATTCAATTCAAAGCGTTAAGCACTGAGGTTATCGCAGGCGTTGTTGACAAGTTTCTAACCGAGCTTCAGGCGCAGTTGGATGACAAGAATGTTATCTTAAATGTCGATGACAGTGCTAGGGCGTGGTTTGCTGAAAAAGGTTATGATGAACATATGGGCGCTAGACCTATGAAGCGATTGATTCAAGATGCCTTGAAGAAGCCTCTGGCTGAAATGATCTTGTTCGGCGAACTTGCTGAAAATGGTGGAGAAGTAGAGGTCACTGTTGATGAGCAAGACAATATTGCAGTTAATACATTAATTGATGCTTAGGAGCTTGTCGGACTTTATCGATAGTAGCGAGAAAAAGTAGATTTGAGATAGATTTTCTGTTCTTTTTGAGGCGAATAGCGGGCTATTTAACGAGAAAGAACAGAATGTATGGCCAAATTCTGATTTTCCACAGTAGATTTGCGTTGAGCCGGACAGGCTCCTTGTTCAGGCGTGTTGATGTCGCTTTGTAACAAAGCCTTGCTGAGGTTCTGTGTTTTTTTGTAAGAAGACTGTTGTTTAAATAAAGAGCGTTTATCTTAGATAAGCGCTTTTTTTTCTTGAGTATGGGTTGATTGATAGCGAGCGATATAATTGCTTTGCGTTGTATCTATTAAATAGCCGCAGTATATCGCCCTAATTTATGTTACTTTGACGTTTTTATTTTATTTATATTAAGTGGTTATGACAGAGAAAAAGGATAACAGTGTGCAGCGTGATTCCCTGCAAGGTCCGATGGAGTTTACGGACTTAGTTGCGCGCATTGTAAAAGACAGTGTTTTATTTTTGTTAATAGGTATTAGCTTATTTAGTTTAATGGCAACTCTGGGATACGATGCAAAAGATCCTGGTTGGTCGCATGTAGGTTATCAGCCTAAAATTGCAAACTGGACGGGTGTTGTCGGAGCGCTGTGGTCAGATATTGCTTTTTCTTTTCTTGGTCTTTTGGCTTGGATTACTCCTTTATTGTTGCTCTATCCCTGTGTGCGTTTATATCGTCGTAAAAAAGTCTCTCTACTCGATAGTTTGCCTTTTGTTATGCTGCGAGTGCTTGGTGTCATTTTGTTTGTCTTTAGTAGTTGCGCACTATTATCATTGCACTTGTCTAATGCATCGCTCGGTTACCCTTTCACCAGCGGTGGAATCATCGGGCAGGCATTTTCGGAATGGCTAGTTTTTTGGTTTAGTATTCAAGGGAGCTCGTTAGTATTGTGGTTAACAACCATGATAGGTCTGACTTTTTTTATGGAGCTTTCCTGGAGGGATCTAGTACTAAAGCTCGGTGGAGCACTTCTACTTTTCTATCAATACTTGAGTAAGCTATTTTCTAAGGATGAATCAACAGCAGATGAAGCTTTAGCAGAGCAATTAGAGCTCAGTTCAGAACCCGGTGTTGACAAAGGCCAAACTGTCGCCGAAAAAATGCTTTCCGCTAGTTTAAAAGCGAAACTTAAAAGAGAGCCTGTATTGTCAGAGTCAGTGAACATGGGGCTCAGTGCAAATGACAGAAATCAAAAAGTGGCGGAACAAAGCTCTTTTGCTAAAAGGATAGTGGGTAAAATATCGGGTGCTAAAGAAGAGACACTCGTTATTAGTGATGAATCTAAAGAGGAGCAAACAGTACCGAGAGCAGTCAGCAAACAAGCGTTAGAAGATGATGCCATCAATGCGCACTTAGCAAAACCGTTACCTGCTTTGAGTTCATTAAAAGAGTCAATCTCCGATAAGACTCAGTCGGTAGCTGAGGCCATCTCTCCCTTTCCTCCTTCGAACGATATTGCTCAAAGTATTGAGGTAGAAGCAGCTAAGCCCTCTACTATTGAACAGTCATCGAGTGCAATTGACGTGACTAAGCGCGCCTTAAAAATAGTGCCATTATCAGAAGCTCATCAATCAACATTAGCAGAAGAAGCGCCTTTTGCTAATCAAGCAAAACCTGAGAGTATAGTGCCTGTCGCTACTGTGCCTAATGTGGATATCCTTGATGAAGCTGAGCCACAAACAGAAATAGGCTATACACAAGAACAGCTTGAAGATATGTCGAGATTACTTGAAGTTAAGCTAAAGGACTTCGGTGTGATCGTCGAAGTTGTTGAAGTGAATCCTGGCCCTGTTATCACTAGGTTTGAAATACAACCTGCAGCAGGCGTTAAATCGAGCAAAATAGTCAATTTAGCGAAAGATTTAGCCCGGTCTTTAGCGGTTATGAGTGTGCGTGTCGTAGAAGTTATCCCGGGTAAGTCTGTGATGGGTATAGAAATACCTAACATCAATCGTAAAATGGTGCGTCTGTCTGAAGTACTAACAGCACCTGTTTACCAAGAAGCTGCTTCAAGTTTAACGTTGGCGCTAGGTAATGATATAGCAGGTAACCCAGTGGTTGCTAATCTGGCTAAAATGCCCCATTTACTCGTTGCAGGTACAACAGGTTCGGGTAAGTCTGTTGGGGTTAACGCTATGATCTTGAGCTTGTTGTTCAAGGCGGGACCTGAAGATGTCAGGTTGATGTTGGTTGACCCAAAAATGTTAGAGCTTTCAATTTATGAAGGTATTCCGCATCTGCTCACACCGGTCATTACAGACATGAAAGAGGCCGCAGGTGGATTGCGCTGGTGTGTTGCTGAAATGGAGCGTCGATATAAGCTCATGTCCAAAATGGGTGTGCGTAACTTAGATGGTTTTAACGATAAAGTCAGAGCTGGACTTAAAGCAGGTACGCCTCTTTACGATCCGCTTTGGGATCCAGAGGAACATGGACAGACTCCCGGTAGTCCTGCACCCGCTTTAGAAGTACTGCCGTATATTGTCGTTGTTATTGATGAGTTTGCCGACATGATGATGATAGTGGGCAAAAAGGTAGAAGAACTCATCGCCCGCATAGCACAAAAAGCACGTGCAGCAGGTATACATTTGATTCTTGCTACCCAAAGGCCTTCTGTGGATGTGATTACCGGCTTGATTAAAGCCAACGTGCCGACACGAATAGCCTTTCAGGTATCTTCAAAAATAGATTCGCGCACTATATTAGATCAAGGGGGCGCCGAAAACTTATTAGGTAACGGTGATATGTTGTACTTGCCTGCAGGAACAAGTGTGCCTTCGCGCGTGCATGGGGCTTTTGTCAGTGATGATGAGGTTCATCGCACCGTAGAGGCTTGGAAAAGTCAAGGTAAGCCAGAATTTATCGATATCCAATTGACTGAAGAAGGTACAGGGGCGAATGCTAACAGTTTATTTGAAGATGACGAACAAGATGCGCTTTATGACGAAGCCGTTGCCTTCATTACATCCACACGTAAAGCTTCGATTTCCAGTGTACAGCGCAAGTTTAAAATAGGCTATAACAGAGCCGCGAGAATAGTTGAATCAATGGAAGCTGCTGGAGTCATAAGTTCAGCAGGAACCAATGGGCAGCGTGAAGTCATTGCTCCACCACCACCTAGGGATTAATAAAGGATACCAATGAAAGCACTAACACTATTAAAAATTAGCCTTGTCAATGTCGTGTTACTTTTCTCATTTAATAGCGTACATGCGGCTAGTGCGGTTGAACAGCTAGAGAGCTTAATGAGTGATTTTACAAATTACAGCGCGCGGTTTGAGCAATTTAGTAAAGATGAAAATGGTCGAAAAGGCGAAGTCTCCACCGGGAAAATGAGTGTACTACGTCCCAATAAATTCTATTGGGAAACATTAACACCTTTCCCACAGCTAATCGTCAGTGATGGTCAATACATTTGGATCTACGATGAAGATCTTGAGCAGGCTACCCGTAAAACAGTGAATGCAGATGAAACAAATGGTGCTGCCTTAATTCTTAATGGCAATGTTGCTGCCCTTAGTAAAAAATTTAAGATATCTCAACTGATTGATCAGGGAGATGAAAAACTTTTTGAGTTAACCCCTAAAAGTGACAGTAATTTTGAGTCTATTCAACTCTTCTTTGTCGGTAAAACCTTGCAGGAGCTGATGATGAAAGATGTTTTGGGCAAGCAAACGAGTATTTTATTATCCAATGCTAAACTCAATCAGAAATTCAGATCGCGCTTGTTTAAGTTCAAGCCGCCAAAAGGCACTGATGTCATGATTGATGAAAATACTAATTAATTAATCCTTTAGAGTGAATAGCCCAATATTGTGAGTGATTTATTTGCGCAGATAAAGCCGAGTTACCAACCCCTTGCCGCTCGTATGAGGCCAGCCTCGCTAGCTTCTTATATAGGACAAACGCATCTGTTGGGAGCTGGTAAGCCACTTCGCCAAGCTGTAGAGCAAGGCGCTTTGCACTCTATGATTCTCTGGGGGCCACCTGGTGTCGGTAAAACAACCTTAGCGAGATTGTTGGCGCAAACCAGTGATGCACATTTTATGAGTATTTCGGCGGTACTCTCTGGTGTAAAAGAAATACGCGCGGCGATTGATGAAGCAAAACATGTTTCATTAAGCAGTGCCCGAAAAGTTATTTTGTTTGTCGATGAAGTGCATCGCTTTAATAAATCTCAGCAGGATGCTTTTTTACCTCATATTGAAGATGGTACTTTTATATTTGTCGGCGCGACCACTGAAAACCCCTCCTTTGAACTCAATAATGCATTGTTATCAAGAGCGCGGGTTTACCTATTAAAAGCACTCGAGCAATCAGAAGTTGCCAGTGTTATACAGCAAGCTCTAAATGATACGCAGAACGGTTTGGCGCAACTTAATTTGTCTTTTCAAGGTGCTGCCTTTGAGAACCTCTGTTTTGCCAGTAATGGGGATGCAAGACGTGCTCTTAACTTACTAGAGATAGCTGCAGATTTATCGGTTGAAAAAGAGGGAGGTCAAGAAATTGGTGAAGCGCAGTTGCAAGAAGTACTGCAACACAGTGTTAAGCGCTTTGATAAGCAAGGCGATATTTTCTATGACATGATCTCGGCTTTTCACAAGTCAGTGAGAGGCTCATCACCTGATGGCGCTCTGTATTGGTGTTGTCGAATACTAGAAGGGGGGGCAGACCCGCTCTATATTGCACGCAGGTTAGTGGCGATTGCCTCTGAAGATATTGGGAATGCGGACCCTAGAGCAATGCAAGTCGCCTTAGCTGCTTGGGATGCATTTGAAAGAGTAGGGCCAGCAGAGGGTGAGAGAGCGATAGCACAAGCTGCAGTGTATTGTGCCTGTGCTCCCAAATCCAATAAGTTGTATATGGCCTATAAGCAGTGCAGGAGAGATATTAAGGCAGACGCGGAGTTAGAAGTTCCCCATCATTTGCGCAATGCGCCCACCGACTTAATGAAAGACTTAGGTTACGGCGATGAATACCGCTACGCCCATGATGAACCTAATGCCTATGCCGCAGGTGAAAGTTATTTACCGCCCGAAATCGCGGATAGGCGCTACTATGAGCCCAGTGATAGAGGTTTAGAAATTAAAATAGGACAAAAGCTGCGCCATCTCTCAGAGCTAGATGAAAAGAGTGATAGACGTAGGTGATTTTATTGAGGGTTGCCAATAGCGATAGTTTTACCCATAAATGTGTATTTTAGTATAAAGGTTGGAGTTTTGTTTAAACTGAATATTGTTCTCGGGGTTATGTTAGGTGCATCCGTTGGTGCGCTGTTGCGTTGGTGGTTGAGTGCGAAATTTAATGCAGTTAGTGACCATTTGTTCTTAGGGACCTTGCTAGCAAATGTACTTGCTTGCTCACTGATGGGGTTTCTAATGGGTTTTGAATCGTCGGGTACTGCGTTGAATAATGCGTTGCGTATTGCATTTTTGACGGGTTTTTTGGGGTCCTTATCTACTTTTTCGACTTTTATAGCAGAAATGCATTTCCAGTTAATATTACGCGATTGGTTTAAGTTGATACTTGGGTTTAACCTGCAAATTGGTTTGGGTTTAGTCTCGTTCTATTTTTCGAAGTTGTTAGGTCAATCGTTACATTGATCAAGCTTAGCTTGTAAATTGTTAATGATAACTGACACTGCCTTTTGTTATCTGCATTTGCTACGTTATTCAGAAGTTCTCCTTAAGTAAAAAAGTTTAAAAATCTCTCGCAAAATGCATCCAATTTACCTTGGATACATTATACTGCCGCTATATATTTTTTATTACATTGAGATCTCTGCATAACGTTACGAATGCAGTTAAGAAAAGGCAAAAACAGGCGAAATAGCGGAGTTAGTATGCCCCGCTTTTTGGGTACAGTGTGCCCTTATTGTTGGGTATTACTGGTGTAAATGAGCATTCTAGATGACTTAAGCATTACTTAATTCATCTTTATTGAGCCTGTTTTTAACGCAGTATTATCAAATGCAGTCGTTATGCTGAGGTCTCACATTGAAGGAAGTAGTGATAACTCATGTTAGATCCTAAAATTGTACGTGCCAATCCTGAAGAAGTTGCTGCGCAATTACTTAAAAAGAAGTATGTTTTTCCAGTCGATGCTTTTAAAGCGCTAGAAAACCAACGTCGCGAAGTGCAAATAACCACAGAAAATTTACAGAGCGAGCGAAATACTCGATCTAAGTCGATTGGTAAGGCTAAAGCTTCAGGAGAAGATATTGCGCCGCTATTAGCTCAGGTGAATGATTTAGGGTCTCAGCTTGAAGAAGCGAAGGCATCTCTACTGAAAATAAATGATCAGTTGGATGATATCTTATTAGGAGTGCCTAATTTTCCTAATGCAGATGTGCCAGAAGGCGTGGATGAAGAAGACAATGTTGAAGTTCGTCGCTGGGGTAAAATCGCTGAATTTGATTTTGATCCACTTGATCATATTGAATTAGGGAATAGTGAGCAGGGAATGGATTTTGAAAGTGCGGCTAAAATTACTGGCGCACGCTTTGTTGTACTACGTGGAAAAATCGCGCGTATGCACAGAGCATTAATCCAGTTTATGTTAGATACGCATATCAATGAACATGGCTATAACGAAATATACGTGCCTTATATGGTCAACCGTGACTCTCTTATGGGCACTTCACAGCTGCCAAAATTTGAAGAAGATTTATTTAAAGTGCCATTTGGTGAGCGAGATTACTACTTGATTCCAACGGCTGAAGTACCTGTGACAAATATGGTACGCGATGAGATTCTGGATGAGGGGCAGTTACCGATGAAGTTCACTGCTCACACCCCATGTTTCCGTTCAGAAGCTGGCGCTTCAGGTCGTGATACTCGTGGTCTTATTCGTCAGCATCAGTTTGAGAAAGTAGAGATGATTCAGATGGTTAAGCCCGAAGATTCATGGCAGGCTCTCGAAGATATGACAGGCCATGCTGAAAAGATCCTGCAAAAGTTAGAGCTACCTTACCGCGTGATCAATTTATGTGGTGGTGATTTAGGTTTCGCAGCGGCTAAAACGTACGATATTGAAGTTTGGCTTCCTGCGCAAAATAAATACCGTGAAATCTCTTCTTGTTCAAATACTTTGGATTTCCAAGCAAGACGTATGAAAGCGCGTTGGAGAAACTCAGAAACAGGGAAGCCGGAACTATTACATACGCTCAATGGTTCAGGTCTAGCTGTTGGCAGAACCTTAGTGGCTGTTTTAGAAAATCACCAAAATGCAGACGGTAGCATTAATGTACCTGTGGCTCTACAGCCGTATATGGGTGGATTAAGCGTTATCTAACACGCTTTAATGCTGGGGAACGGGTTCATGTGCAAACATGAGCCCTTTTTTTGTCCTTGTGAAATGAATATGCAAGTGTGTTTGTTTTTATATATTCCTTTGTTAATTTACTGTTCATGTACTTGAGTACAATTACGCATCGATAACTATTTTATTAATATTGAAGTCGAGTGTATTTGAGGTGATATTATGAAAGCAGTTATCGCAACAGTAGTGAATTTAGAAGGCACAGTAAGTGCTGTTGATACACGAGGGCAAAAGCGTGAGCTATCAGTGGGGGAATCACTGTTTCTTGATGACGTTGTTAAAACAGGGCAGCAAAGTGCAGTGCAATTACAAGTCAATAATACCAGTGCATTGAAATTAGAATCATTACAGAGCATGAAGCTCTCTTCAGATATATCTCCTGAGCATATGTCTGAGCAAAGTGATGCAGTGCTTAATGTTAATCTACCCGAAGGCATCGTTGAGCAGTTGTTTTCTATATATCCGCTTGATCAATCATCGATACTAACGGAGATAGAGCCTGTCTATGATATTGAGAGGCTGCACTTTAGTGAAACTGAAATCAGCAATGTTGCTCTAGAGTTGGGTGATATTTTACAAAGCGCACAGACCAGCGAGTGCTTAGAGCAATATTTACGCTTTGATCAAGAGAGTGATAGTACTGTTATATACTTTAGCCAAAATGGAGATTTTATCGATTCTAGCAATATAGAATCACATGCGGATAAAGTGATCAGTATTAGCTCAGTCGGATATTCAAGCAGTGCAGAGTTACTCTCCTTTTTGCTTGAAAGCTATTTAGTGGATGATCAATCGTAAAGCCCATTAAGGCTTTTTCTTATGGGGATTGTCAGTCCGCTAATACGAATCCCACTAGTGCATTTAGCGCTACAAGAGAGCTGCGTGTAACTACATTGCTGTAATATATTAAAAGCGTCGAGCTTTAATTGCACACTATATTGCTCGATAGGTTTGTTAATAATTTGTAATTTACACTGCTGATAAAGCTCATCAATGGTTTTTACTGGCATGCCTTGATTGTGGGTATTTAAATCAGCAAAGGGCTCGCTCCAAATTAAACTCGGTGTATTCCCTTGATGCCATTCAAAGTAATCGCGATACTCTACTTGTCCGTTTTCTATTTGTAAGTGTGTGCTTGAGCTTTGTTCTGAGGTTATTGCTTGAATTCTTTCATATTTATAATTGTCACCGTATTTCTCTTTAAGGCTTTCCCAGTGACGTAAGCTAACAGCGAGCATTTTTGGAATATCTTTTTCGGCGATAGGTTTTGCATCAGGTTTTAGTAAAGTTGAATCAGCGCAACCAACCAGTGAAAGTACTAATAAGAATGTGTAAAACTTTACCATTTATCTATCCTTTAACCTAAATTGGCTGTTAACCGCTATAAATTAGCATCAAACTTATAAGTAAAATGCTGCTAAATCAATTCTCACCTATAGAATGAAGGCGCTACATCTCTTTATACTTGTCAAATAAAGCCGTAGCGGCGTTACCTTTTCTTTTTATGGAAAGTTGTAAAGGGAGCAACCAATTACCAAAGATGATCTAGGTACTAAATCATCAAAGGTTTTTATAATCCGTACCTTATTACGACGTGATTTTGCGGCGCATAAAAAGGTGTTCAACAGCGAGATCTAGGTTTAAATTGCGTCTATCGGCATTTCGATTAACTGACATCCAGTATCAGTGCATTCAATATACCAAAGCTTATCTCCCCAATCACCTAATACCATCCGAATGCCGCTGCCTTTTGCTAGAGTCACGCTATGGGTCTTTGGGCGATGAGTGTGGCCATGAATTAACAGTTTAATATTGGCAGTGTCCATTGCCTCAATCACCGCGTCTTGATTTACATCCGTTATCTGCATTGACTTTGTGCTGCCTTGCTCTTTACTGGCTGTACGTAGTTGCTGGGCTATTAACAGACGCTCTGTGATAGGTTTGTCGAGAAACTGTTGTTGCCATTGTTCTGATCTAACCATAGTACGAAACTGCTGGTAATCAATATCATCAGTACACAGCTGATCGCCGTGCATAATGAGTGCTTTTTCAGAGGGAAGATCAACCAGACAAGTTTCTATAAGTAATGTAGCACCAATGGTTTTAGCAAACAGTGCGCCCATTAAAAAGTCTCGGTTTCCCTGCAATAAAAAAACTTGAGTGCCTTGATGACTTAACTGTTGTAGAGAGCGTACGATCGTTTCCATCGCAGGCTCTATGTAGTCATCACCGATCCAAGCTTCAAAAATATCCCCTAAAAGATACAAGCTATGGCACTTACTCGCTTTGTTTTCAATAAAGTTTACGAAAGCGCTGATTAAATCAGGGCGATCGGCTGATAAGTGGATATCGGCGATGAACAGTACAGTCATTAATAATACTCAGTTACTTCTCTGATGTTTCGTCTGTATCGTTTTCATCAGCTTCGGGCTCGTCAATAGTCACTGTTTTAATGTAAACATCTTCTACAGGTACATCTTGATGTCCGCCTTTTGAGCCAGTACTTAGTGAGCCAATCTGATTCACGACATTCATGCCAGTCACTACTTTAGCGAACACGCAATAACCCCATCCTTCCATTGTTTTAGTGGTATGGTTCAAAAATGCGTTATCTGAAAGGTTGATAAAGAATTGTGACGATGCTGAATTAGGATCCATTGTTCTCGCCATCGCAATACTGCCAACAGTATTCTTTAAACCGTTGTCTGCCTCATTTTCAATGCTGGCAATGCCTTCTTTGTGCTTCATGCTTGATGTAAAACCACCGCCTTGAATCATAAAGCCTTCAATGACGCGGTGAAAAATGAGACCGTTATAGAAACCATCTTTAGCAAGCTCAGCAAAGTTGTTTGCTGAGATAGGAGCTTCTTCATAGTTTAGCTCAAGTGTAATATCGCCGAAATTAGTGTGTAATGTAATCATGTTAGTGCCTTAAAATATTCGATTATTAATGCAAATATTATCCTTGATTCCAAGCGCGGGCGCAAAACAAGAATAGTGTTAAATTGATATCTTGGTTTTTTTATAAAATTTGTTTCGAGGTTGATATTTTGTGAGCTTAAAGCTGAACTTGTCTATTCGATATGTTTATAATACCGGTATATAAATTCTCTGTAGCTTTTAGGCCAATCCTAATATTTTGGCTGTGATAGAGCCGATCCCTAATTTGAGGTTTTTTTTAAAAAAATTCATGAGCAATGACAATCACACTCCTGATAATGGAGCTAAAACGAGTAACTTTATCCATCAAATAATCGATGGAGATCTTAAAAATAATGCTGATCTTAAGCAGATCGTGACGCGTTTCCCACCTGAACCTAATGGCTATTTGCATATCGGCCACGCTAAGTCTATTTGCTTAAATTTTGGCACAGCGCAAAAATATGGTGGCATCTGTAATTTAAGATTTGACGATACTAATCCTGAGAAAGAAAGTCAGGAGTATATTGATGCGATTAAGAAAGATATTAGCTGGTTAGGATATAAGTGGAATGAAGAAATAAAATACACTTCTAGCTACTTTGATCAATTACATGATTGGGCAGTACACCTTATTGAACAGGGTAAAGCTTATGTCTGTGATTTAGATTCAGAACAAGCACGTGCTTATCGTGGCGATTTTACCACACCGGGAAAAGACAGTCCTTTTCGCGATCGTAGCGTTGCAGATAACTTAGCGCTGTTTGCAAAAATGAAAGCGGGGGATTTCGAGGAGGGATCTTGTTCTTTGCGCGCTAAGATAGACATGCAATCTTCGAATATGAATCTGCGTGATCCGATGTTGTATCGTATTTTGAATGTCTCTCATCATCAGACGGGCGATAAATGGTGCATTTATCCAATTTATGATTTCGCTCATGGACAATCTGATGCTATTGAAGGCATTACTCACTCTATCTGTACCTTAGAATTTGAAGGGCATAGACCATTGTATGAATGGTTCTTAGATAACTTGCCTGTGAGTGCGACTCCAAAGCAATATGAGTTCTCAAGATTAGAACTTAACTACACTGTAACCAGTAAGCGAAAACTCAAACAGTTAGTCGATCAAGAATTTGTCAACGGTTGGGATGATCCACGTATGCCAACTATCTCAGGTATGCGCCGTAGAGGGTTTACAGCCCCGGCGATTAGAAAATTCTGCGATATGGTAGGTGTTACTCGTTCTAACGGTACAGTCGATGTCGGTATGTTAGAGTCAGCAGTAAGAGAAGATTTAGAGGCTAATGCAAAGCGCGCAATGTGCGTAGTAGATCCATTGAAAGTCACTATTACTAATTTTGCAGAGGCAGACCGTCTAGATTTAATCCAGCCAGTGCATCCTAAATTAGAGATGGGCGAAAGAGAACTGCCTTTTGGTAAGACATTACTCATAGAGAAAGAAGATTTTTCTGAAGATACTACTTTAGGTCGCAAGAAGTTTAAACGCTTAGTCATAGGTGATTTTGTACGTTTACGTGGTGCTTATGTTATTAAAGCTGATGAAGTAGTCAAAGATGCAGCGGGTGAGATCGTGGAGATATTAGCCTCATTAGTCGCAGGTACCGTAGGCGCTAATCCACCACCTGAGTTTAAGCCTCGTGGTGTTATTCACTGGGTGAGCAAAGAGCATGCAGTGCCTTGCGAGTTAAGAATTTATGATCGTCTGTTTGTTGAGGCTAACCCCGATAAAAATAAAGAAAAGTCTTTTACGCAGTTAATAAACCCGGATTCTTTACGCGTAGTGGCGCAAGCTTGGGCAGAGCCCTCGCTGAAAAGTGCACAAGTTGAAGATGGCTATCAATTTGAACGTACTGGCTATTTTGTCGCTGATACAGATAGTACTAGCGACAAATTGGTATTCAATCAAACATTGCCTTTGAGAGAATCCAAAGCTAAATAATGATATAGCAGCGGCTAAGTCCACGTAAGGGGGTTAGCTGCTGTATTTAAATGGTTCTTGTGTTGTTCAAAAGTCCCTCTACTGTTAAAAACTTCTGCTAGATTAGCCCTCCTAGACTGTTACATAATATAAATATTGATATTTTATCGGTGAAAAAGCAGCGGGTTCGCTATTGAGTTTGTGTCAGAAAATTTTTGTATCGCAAACTTTTCTTGTTATTACTCTATCTGAGAGTCCTGGTGCTTCTCGTTGTTTATGGGGCTAACTTAATAAGTACTTCTTACTGAATCCATAAGGTGATGAATAGAATCGCTAAGCTCATGATGCGCTGCTTAGATAAAATATAGAGGAAAGGCGCGTTATAATTCAGTATTCTAATCGCAGTTGTAAAAGAGTTGACCGTAAAATTAGCAGTTATTATAGATGGTTAAAGCAAGGAGCTAGCTACCTTATTTAAAAGGTAGCTAGTGAGCTGTTAGTTCGAGTCTTCGGTCATTTCAGGTGTGATGCTGGCTAACATTTTAGCGAGATCAAGCAATATGATCAGGTTTTTCTCGTAGTAGCTTACCCCTTGAACAAAGCGGCGATCTGAGTCATCGCTTGCGACGCTTGGCGCGCGCTCAATATCATTTTGTGGGATGTTCACAACTTCATCGACACTATCTACCACCATACCAACAACTTCTTGTTCGTTATATTCAACGACAATAATGCGAGTATCATCATCTATTTCCCTTTGGTTGAGAGAGAAAAGTAGGCGGGTATCAAGTACCGTGACGACATTACCTCTAAGGTTAATGATACCTCTGATATAAGAGCTAGAACCTGGTACAGGAGTGATTTCAGAGTATCTAAGAACTTCTTTAACTTGCATAACATCAATAGCAAAAAGTTCATTATTGACTTTGAACGTAGCCCATTGGTTAAAAACGATCTCCTCTTGAACGGCTCTCGATTTAACGGACTTTTTAGAAGCTTCTGCTTGCTCCATCATTTTAAGTTGTGCTGCGGCACCATCCATACTCATATTTATTTCACCTTTTATTCAGTAACGGAGGTAAAGGCTCCAGCCTATTTACTAACTTTGTTCAACAAAGTAATCAAAACTATACTTCGAGTATAACGCAATAATCTTAATGCGTTGAATATATTTGGAAAGTTAAGCTCATCTATCTCTATTTATCGGTTTTTTTACGCTGTGCTTGAGTAAAAAAATGAAAAAAATTAAATTTAAACGTTTAGAGTTTAAATCGTTACTTTATGCAGTGCTAAAATACAGCCAATTAATAGTTTAACCTAGACTCAGGGATTGAGCGCGAAATAGGAGTGCAGATAATTACTGTGCATAGGAAATCAGAAAAATTCGTGGTCACTTTGTCGGTGATGAGAATATTTTCTGGTTTACTAGGAACATCAGAACTTGTGTTTACTGTCGTGATTCAACTGCTAAATTTAAGTTTAACTATACTTTGTTCTCTACTAAAAATTAACCCTAAAAAGGATGCTTACTAAGTGTTACGCTTTAGAGGCAGTTAAGCGGTTTTGGAAGGCCTGCATAACGTGCTGCCTGTTTAGGTGGGCTTTGTGAAAAGAGCTTCATGAGGTACATGCTCTTACCTTTTTCTTTGCCGTATTTATTTGACATCGCTTTAACAAGGGGGCGCATGGCAGGAGATAGCTGGTATTCTTGATAAAACTCTCTAATGATTGATATAACTTCCCAGTGCGCAGGAGTGAGCTCAAATTGATCAATGCGCGCCAGTGTCAGTGCTAGGTCCTCACTCCAAAGATCAAGATCAAGTAGATAGCCTTCTGCGTCTAATAGTGTGAGTGCCTGTTTATTATCCATGGCTAAAACCAGCTTATTGTTTTTTTGTACAAACAGCATAGCTCAACAAACTGCTCATCGCTTATTTGTGTGACGTCGTCGTTAGTAAGGTTTGCTAAACCATGGGCTTCTACATCGACCGTTAAGGCATACACAGGATTTGCTGATTCAATCAATGCATCGAGCTGTAGGCAGGTCAGTGTATACACCGCGTTTTGTGTCAGTAAAATAGCGTCATTTTCTAACGTGGCGCTTAGCATGTCCGTGTAAAGCTGTTGATGTGACGGGCTTTTGCTGATGATGTGCAGTGTTTCTAAATGAGGTGTTGTCATTATAAATTAATCACAGTGTCAAATTCGCGGATTAAGTGAGCCATTTTTTCTTGGTTGATGACTTTGCAGCTCAGGCTTAAATCTTTCTCAGTCAGTTGATAGTGACTAAGGTCGTTTTCAAGTACATAGTAATCTTCAATGTCATACATCGCCAACGCTTTGAAATTATTGACTAAGCTCTTTTGCTGCAGTAATTGGCTATTTTGCTGGTTACGCAGTTGTAACAAACCGTCATTTAAAAACAGTAAACTGACAGGAATATCAAATGCAGAGCATGCCAGGGCAATATCTAGCGATTCTCTATTATTAGTACTAGAGAAGGGAGGGTGGCGAAAAATGATTAGGAGGTTCTTTTTCATCTGATTAATTACCAAAAGTAATGGTTCTGTCAGATAGCAAAATAGCATCTGCTAATTGCCCCAAACCTGATAAGGTAAAACCTTCAGTGAGGTTTGCCACCGCTTTACTGTGTCGCTTGGCTTCGCTGTCATCCAATATGCCACGACGCACAGCTGCTGCTATACATACCACTAAGTCTAGGTTGTCTGACTTTGCAAGTTCTAACCATTGTTGGGTAATGTTAATTTCATCCCTAGGTGTCACCTTTAGGCTTGAGCATGCGCTGACGCTTTCACCATAGAAAAAAACCCGGTGAATGCTATGTCCTTGCGCTAGAGCGCTACGAGTAAAGCGCAAGGCGCTTTGCTCAACTTGTCCGCCGTTTTGCTGAGCATAGATTAGCAGTGAAAAAATCATCTAAAAATGTTTCAACCTTTTGTTGCGTACAAATAATAACGCCCCGCAGTCATAGAAAGCGAGGCGTTGCTTTTTAGCTATTAAAGCTTAGTCGTCGTTTAAGAAACCAACCAGCGCCAACATATGGATAAACAAGTTAAAAATGTTAACGTATAAGCCAACAGTTGCCATCACGTAATTGGTATAAGTACCATTTACGATGTTACTTGTATCGTACAAAATAAAACCAGACATTAGCAGTACAACGGCTGCTGAAAACGCTAAGCTCATGCCTGATACATCAATACCAAATAACGGTAGGATGAACATCGCTAGCATCGCAACGATAAGCACCATTGAACCTGCCGCTAGAAAGCCACCCATGAAGCTGAAGTCTTTTTTGCTAGTTAATACATAGGCAGATAGACCAACAAAAGTAATAGCTGTCATACCCAGTGCCATCATGACGATTTCACCGCCATTACTCATAGCGAGGTAACGATTAAGGATTGGACCTAATGCAAAGCCCCAAAGGCCTGTAAATAGGAAGGTAAGTGGAAGAGCCGCTGCGCTGTTCTGCTTTTTACCAATAATGAAAAGAACACCCATGCCGCCTAAGATACATCCTAGGTAAGCCCAAATGCTGTTAATGTTCATTGCTAAAGATATGCCAGCTGTCACGGCACTAAATAATAGTGTCATTGAAAGTAGCATATAAGTATTGCGAATAACTTTATTCGTCTGCAGTATCGACTGCTCCGAACGAGATGTAACCGTATTTACATTTTGCATAATTTACCTCTATCTATAATTATCATCCTATTACCGGATATAATGGCGTCTTTTTTAAATATATCAAGGTTTATAACAAATTGAATAACATTGCATTGGAGATTCTTTATGAAGATGAAGATATCATTGCAGTTAATAAGCCGGCTGGTTTGTTAACTCACCCAAGTTGGTTGACAGCAAAGGGAACTGAAAACTTAGCGTCTATGCTTAAAGAGTATTTAAATGGGGCTGTAGTGCATACGGTGCACCGCCTTGATAGGGCGACTTCGGGTGTCATAGTGGTGGCAAAAAATAAGATCGCGGCACAGCGCTTATCACAAGATTTTGCGATGCATAACATAGAGAAAACCTATCTTTGTGTGGTCAGAGGGTACGCGCCTGAAGTGGGGCATATTGATCATGCACTTAAATACAAACACGATAAGAAAGCTGAGCCTTTTGCCAGTACCGACAAAGAGGCACAAAGTGCTGTGACTGACTATAAGCGTCTGGCTTGTGTTGAATTACCCATTAGTGTGGGTAAATGGCCGAGTGCGCGTTACTCTCTGTTACAGGCAAAGCCACAGACGGGGCGAAAGCATCAATTAAGGCGTCATTTCAAGCACATATTGTGTCCCATTGTTGGCGATACTAATTACGGGGAAGGGCGCCACAATAAATTATTTAGAGATCACTTCGCCATTAACCGTCTATTGCTGATGGCGACGTCAATAGAATTTAAGCACCCAATAAGCAATCAATTAATATCTATTCAAGCGCCATTATCGATACAAGTGACTGATCTTTTTCATCGCTTTGGTTGGGCTGAATTTATTTGATCAAGTTAGGGAAGCAGTGAACAAGTCTCAGACGCCTCTGGCGCACTGGATTTTGTGATTGAGGCAGTGCTTATAGGCGGGCTGGTTGCCCGGCGAAAACATTAACAAAGAGCACGGAGTATCCTGTGCGCCCCGAAGAGTGGGGCTCTAAGCGGTCAGCTCCTTTGTCAGATCGCTTGTAAAGGACTGGCCATTCACGTCCATTCTTCCGCGGATTTAACCGCTTAGTTATCCACAGAGAACATCTGAGGACTTATTCGCTACTTCCTTAGGGCTTAAAAGCGTTTTTTAAGCAGAGGATTCAGTTTAAATTAGCGACTAAATTGCGTAAGCTTAGTATACAAACTTTTTTATTAAATATTATAGCGAGAAGAGAAAATACCCATGGCAGAAATGCGATCTTTAGCGGCAGTGTTAGCACAAAAAAGTAACATAAAAGTTGGCATTATCGGAGCGATGGAGCAAGAAATCGCAATCTTACGTGATGCATTAGTGGGTCGGGAAGACCACAAACTGGCAGGCTTTGATATTTACACCGGAAAGCTTGGCAATGTTGAAGTCGTTTTGTTGCAATCAGGTATTGGCAAAGTTAATGCGTCGGTCAGTACTGCATTAATGTTACAAGCGTTTACGCCTGATTGTGTCATCAATACAGGTTCTGCAGGTGGTTTTGATGAGTCGCTTGAAGTGGGTGATATTGTTATTTCTTCTGAACTTATTCATCATGATGTGGATGTGACAGCTTTTGGATACGAGCTTGGCCAAATGGCGCGCATGCCTGTTACTTATATTCCCGATGAGTTATTAGCTCAAACTGCCCAGTCTTGTATTGAATCGGTTGCTGGTGCTAATGCTGTGCGCGGTATGATAGCAACAGGCGATACCTTTATGAGTGATCCCACAAAAGTGGCGCAGATAAAGACATTGTTTCCTAAAGTGAAGGCGGTTGAAATGGAAGCGGCGGCGATTGCTCAAACCTGTTATCTATTCAAAACACCTTTTATTGTAGTGCGTGCGCTTTCTGATATTGCCGGTAAGTCTTCAAATTTGTCTTTTGCAGATTTTATTGAAACGGCTTCAACCCATTCGGCCAGTATGGTACAAGCTATCATTGTTAAGTTAGTGAATAACGCAAAGTAATAGTATTAGGCATCTTGAAATTATTTATGATGCCTATTTAAACCGAACACTAATAATTTTCACCCATAATTAATCAAGTTTATGAACAAAATCATTATCGATATTCGCGTTTCAAATGAAGAGTATTTAAAACAGTACCAACAGCCTAACTGTATGGTCAGTACTGTCTCTAGAGATGGTCGTAGTATTTCGTTTCCCGCCAATATATTAAAACCTTTCTTACTGCATTCAGGCATCAGCGGTAGTTTTTGCATCTACTTTGATAGAAATGGTAAATTTAAATCTATCTCTCGTTACTAAAAGGCAGGTTTGTTTGAGTAAAATACATACAATATTACCTATAGGTTACTTTTTTATCGAAAAGGCTACCTAAAAACTGTTTATCTCGGTATATTCGATCGCAGTTAATCTTTGATTCCCGTAATAATAATTAAAAGAGCGAGAGATAAATGAGTACTGCAAAAAAAATCTATCAAATGTTACCCGCTAAATATCGCGATACAATTTTGTTACGTAGCTTTGGTTTGTTTAAGGTGCCTCTTTTGTTTTGGTTAAGGCCCAGTGTTGTAGAGCTCAGCGATGAAAACTGTGTCATTAAAATCCCCTTTAAGCGTCGCTCAAAAAATCATTTAGGCTCAATGTATTTTGGTGTGCTAGCTTGTGGTGCTGATTGCGCCGGTGGGCTTGCCGCCATGAAAATGATCATAGACAGTGGTGAATCAGTCTCTTTAGCGTTTAAAGACTTTGAGGCCAAATTTTTAAAGCGCCCAGAGGCTGATGTATATTTTAGCTGTAGCCAAGGAGTTGAGATCAAATCCTTCGTGAAACAAGTTGTCGCCAGTGGTGAACGTCATAATATGCCTGTGGTTATTACCGCGACCTGTCCGGATAAATTTGGTGATGAAGCAGTGGCTATCTTCACACTGACACTTTCTCTTAAAAAGAAGCAGCCAAAGTAGATAGTTCATTAAAACTGCTGAAAAGAGTCTTTGTTAGACCTGCCTCGTTCCCGCTCACAAACAAAGGCCTACAGCGAGCGTTTCTTTCGCTAAAGCTGCGCCTCATTAAATTTAGTTTTTTAGAACGACTATTCTCCCATATCAGTCGCACACACCTTGAACTATTAAGTTGCTCGCTACGGCCATTATTCTGTATGAAAACTATCTATAATAGCTTGTCGCAGATTCCCGACTGGTATATAACAGTGGTCAATGAATGGGTTTAAAATAGGGTGTAGCATTGGAAAATTTTGGTGTCGTTAATTATCTAACCTATGTGCTCGGTGCGATGTTGATTATTTTATTGCCCGGGCCTAATTCTCTGTATGTTTTATCTCTCGCTGCAAAGCAGGGGAAGCGAAGTGGTTGGGCTGCTGTGGCAGGAGTTTTTATAGGGGATTCGCTGTTAATATTAGCAACAGCTATGGGCGCCATCACTATTTTAACCGCTTATCCTGCGATCTTTATGGTTATAAAATACGCAGGGGCTGCTTACTTGATCTATATAGGGGTCAATTTAATTGGGGGTGCGATTAAAACTTGGCGTCAGATAGATGATGAAAGTATCCAAAATGTTAAACAGGTGCCTAAAGATTCTTCAAGAAAGGCTTTTCAAAAAGCACTGTTGGTCAGTGTTCTAAACCCAAAAGCGATATTGTTCCTGCTTTCGTTTTTTCTACAATTCGTCGACCCTGAGTACCCGGAGCCGGTTTTACCTTTTTTTATCTTGGCGATTACTCTGCAGCTATTTAGTTTGCTCTACTTAGCCATGCTTATCTATGCAGGCTCTAAACTTGCAGAGGCCTTTCGAAAAAGACAGAAGATCACCGCGGTATCTGGCGGTGGTGTCGGCGCTGCTTTTGTACTATTTGCTATTAAACTGGCGCTTGCCAGTGCTTAAGTCTAAAGTATTTTGAGAATGCTCAGCGTTAGCTATCTTCATGAATAAACTCTGTGACTTTTCCATTGGTATGTAGGTCGATGATACGACTTGGGGAGCCATCTGAATTAAGTTCAAGATATCCCAAACCTGAATTTTCGATCAGCTGTCGTTTGTTGTGTTGCTTGGTATAGCGAAAATCAACCGCCATATCCCTGCGCTTAGTGAACCAGTTTAACGGTGAATGGATACTGTAGAAGTATCGATTCAAGGTATCTAGTATGTGTATTAACTTGCTTGGAAACTGGTTTTTTATACCGCTGGATGTAATCTGCCATATTTTTTGTGAATTTTCTCGAAAGCGTAAATGGATATCGCAGACAAAAGAGTAGTGAACATCGCCTGATAAAATAACAAAGTGTTGTGGAGTTTTGGGATGTCTGAATATATTTAAGATAGTATTAGCGGAACCTGGGTGTGCCATCCAATTTTCCGCATCGACCGCTAAAGGTTGCCCTAGAATAGTCGCTAAGCGCTGAATCGCTTCAATGAGCTTAACGCCAAAAATAGGTGCGGGGGAGACTAAAATAACCGCACTCTCACCAATGAGTTGCTGCTGTAATGTGCTTAGCGCTTCCCAGTCCATTAAGCCTGATGGGCTTTTTAAGTTATTCTCACTGCGCCAGCGCTGTGTGCGACAATCCAACACTATCATTTTTGGGCTGCTATTTATCTCGTAATGCCAATGATTAAATTTAAAAAGCACATCAATAAACTCACCGTGCGTTTTATCTATAGGCTGTTGCTGGTACTGCAAAGCACTTGCGATAAATTCACTATTAAAATTATTAGGACAATTACCCCATCCCTGAAATAGCCAGTAGCCAAATAAAGCGTTGCCGAGAATTCTCTTAGCAAGTGGGTTTTGATAGGCACTTTGTTCCCATTTTGCGCTAAGGTTCCAGTCATCAGTCACATCGTGATCATCAAATATCATGTAACATGAAACGTTGGCCAATAGCCTGCGCACTTGTCCAAGGCCTGCAACAAAATTGGATATATGTTTGAGCTCGTTTTGTTGCTCTGCTAGATGCGTGTTACTTTTGGGCATTTGGTCTAGGTCAATGTCTTGCCAAAGTTTGGGTGACCAAATTAATAAATACATCGCACAAACTTCACTAAAAGTGACTAAGTGGTTATGTACATAATCTCCCGTAAAGATGCTCTCTTGCTGGTTGTTGCGCCAGTACTTGGTTGTTTTAGTCAGTGGCAAAAAAGCTTTTCGTTGATAGTAGTTAGGGTCTTCGCCCATGATATGTGAGGCGTTCTCCAAGCTCATATCGGGAAGACATTCAGTATTTAAACCTAAACGTTTGATGACTTTGTGAATGGCATAAAGCATAGGGCCTGCGACATGATCTGCATATATTTGATCGCCGCTAAGCATGAGTAGCGAGGGCCTTTGCAAGTGATTTGTAACAGTGCTGGCAAGCTTGTTATCCCCTGCAATTAGAGAGTCATCACCGCTGTGGTGGGGATTTCGACAAGAGCCGTGCAATAAATTGTTTAACTGAGTTTTAATGATAAAACTACAGCGATTTTGCCCGTCGTAGCATATGTCGGGTTGATACTGTTTTAAATGATAGCCGCTTTCACTGAGCAAGCCTTTGAGCGCCAAGTCATACTCAATAATGCAATCGGTAGGTAGTGAGTGTTCGATCTCTAAAAGATAAACGTATGCATGACTGCCTATTTTGAATTCTTTAAGTGCGTCGCTGGTTAGCTTTACTCTCAGTAGTTGCTTATTGTCTTTATAGCAATAAAAATGCCCTTCGCAAGGTGTATCGCTCACCCACCACAAAATCAATTGCTGTGCATCTGTTTTGCGAAGTATTGGGCCGCATAGTATTTGACTCATTTAAAACCTTAAAAAGCAGTTCTCAATTAATTGTATTTAAAAGAAATAGTATCATAAATCAGACATTATTAGACGGCGAAGTTCACTCATTACACAGTGACAAACTAAGTGTTGGCAGGGGCGATGCCGTTTTTTTAGTACAATTCATTTCCTAAGCAATGTAAGACTTCAAAAGCGTAAATATAATACCCTTGATGAACAGTTTGCCATCTTCTTTAAAGCTGCTATATTCCTAGTTAAAACCTATACTTATAAAAATAACAGAGACTGGCCGTGGTCTCTAGAGCACAGTGTAAGTCAGGCATTATCTGTAGAACTGCCCGCTTATTCTCTGCCCTGATACAAGGATATATGCATGTCAGGATTTAATATTGAGAGTTTAAGTGAGTTCACTGCAGGCGTCATGCAGTTAATATCATTTGTATTTGTCGTCATAATTTTTGCAATCATCGTGCTACTCATTTATTTTTATATCGCCGATGTGACTCAGACAAAGCAGGCAATTAGACGAAACTATCCTGTGATAGGGCGGTTTAGATATTTCTTTGAACATATTGGAGAGTTTTTTCGCCAGTACTTTTTTGCATTGGATCGCGAAGAGCTGCCTTTTAACCGTGCGCAAAGAGCATGGGTGTATAGAGCCGCTAAGGATGTTGATGCGACGGTAGCCTTTGGGTCCACCCGGCCCTTAAACCAACCCGGTGATATCCTGTTTTTAAATTGCCTTTTTCCAACATTGACAGAAGACGCTATTCCAGCAGCTAATGTGACTATAGGTCAAGGAGTCGCCAGGCATCCTTATACTACGTCATCGCTGTTTAATATTTCAGGAATGAGCTTTGGAGCTCTTTCAATACCCGCTATTACTGCGCTTTCAAAAGGCGCTAAAAAAGCAGGTATCTGGATGAATACTGGCGAGGGCGCTTTATCAGAATTTCATTTAGAAGGCGGTTGTGACATTGTTTATCAGATAGGCACTGCAAAATACGGGGTGCGTAATGCGCAAGGTGAGTTGTGTGATATCGAGTTGGCTAAAGTCGCTGCACACCCACAAGTTAAAATGTTTGAAATAAAAATGAGCCAAGGGGCTAAGCCCGGTAAAGGGGGCATACTACCAGGTGAAAAAGTGACGGCTATCATTGCCAAAACGAGAAATATCCCAGAGGGGGTAGATTCCATTAGCCCTAATGGGCATCCAGAAATAAGCTGCGTAGAAGACTTACTCGATATGATCCACCGAGTGCGAGAAACGACCGGTAAGCCCGTTGGCTTTAAAGTGGTGATAGGCACTAGCGGTTGGTTGGATGATTTATGTAAAGCTATTCACCAGCGTGGGGTCGACAGCGCTCCTGATTTTATTACGATTGACAGTGCCGATGGTGGTACAGGCGCTGCGCCACAATCTTTAATTGATTTTATGGGTCTGCCCATTAAGCGCTCGCTTCCTTTGGTTGTCGATAGGCTGATGGATTACAATTTGCGAGGACGCATTAAAATCATCTGTTCTGGTAAGCTGATTAATCCTTCAGATGTTGCTTGGGCACTATGCATGGGCGCTGATTTTGTAACTTCGGCGCGCGGGTTTATGTTTGCATTAGGTTGTATTCAGGCGCTGCAATGCAATAAAAACACATGTCCAACAGGCATCACAACCCATGATGAGGATTTGCAAAAAGGGTTGAATGTAGAGGATAAGGGCGAGCGAGTGTATCAGTTTGCCAATAAAATGATGTACGAAGTGGGTATGATTGCGCATTCTTGCGGTGTTACTCAAGCTAGACAGTTAAGTCGAGAGCATACGCAAATTATTAATGAGCAGGGGATTCCGATGGAGATGTTGGACTTGTATCCAATCCACAAGTCCATTGATGAGTACGCTGATATCAACTACGGTTTGGGCGAAGACGTATCAGCGGAGCACGGTGGACGGATTTAGCGTACACCTTTTAATCTATACCGGTGATCTTATGGGTTTGTAGGCTTAAGCTCCACTGAGGGTGGGTCAGGCAATAACGAATCGCTTGTTGTGTATAGTTCTGGCTGCTCTCACCCATCGGCTGCAAATAAAAGTTTTCAAAATTTAAATGCGTAAAAGAGGCCGGTGGCGCAAGAGATTGGGGAAAGACAAGTTTTAACTCTTGACCGCTGGTGATGACTAATTTTGCATCCGCTTTAGGGCTAACGCAAATCCAATCAATACCATCGGGTAATTCTTTAGTGCCATTTGTTTCAATTGCTATTTCAAAGCCTCTTTTTTTTAAGGCATTGATAAGTGGGGCATCTAGTTGTAACGCAGGCTCACCACCGGTAAAAATGATGTAAGGAGATCCGGCGAGTTTATTGCCGACGATTAGCTGCGGCCAAAATCTCTCTAAGTTTTCAGCGAGCTCGTGTGCGGTAAGAAATTTTCCACCGTTTTGGCCGTCAGTGCCAATGAAGTCTGTATCACAAAAATCACAAATGGATTTAGCGCGATCTTGTTCTCGGCCATTCCATAAATTGCAGCCAGTAAAGCGACAAAATATTGCGGGGCGTCCAGCGTGGGCACCTTCGCCCTGGAGTGAGTAAAAAATTTCTTTGACTTTATACATAGTTATTTCGTGATGTTAGAGAGTTTATTAGCTAAAAGCTGCGCTTTTAGCTATTGAGTAAAATAAGCGAGTGGTTTATCGCTTTACTTCTCCGCCAAAGGCTTCAAGTAGTTGCGGCAATAAGCGGTTAAGCTCAAGTGTTAGTCGAGAGGTGTCAGAATCTAGGCGCATCAGCGGATCTTCTGAATTTTCTTCATTGAGCTCAGTTGATAATTGCTCGCTTGGCTTAAAGCGTTTGATCGAGAGGTCTTCATTCAGAACAAAGCTCAATGTTTCATCCCACTCCAATGCAAGTTTACTGACTTGCTTGCCCATTTCTAAGTGCATAGTGATTTCATCACACTGTAATTCTTGCCCTTTAACTTTAATGACGGCACCGTCGCCAGATTGATCTTTTAGCTCACATTCTTGCAAGCATTTAAAGGCAGGTACTAGGTTTTCCTGTGCTAACCACTGAGACATCATAACTCCTGGCGAGTGATTCACATCTGGCAGTTTTACCGGTAAGGAGCCCAAGCTATTACGTAATAGGTTAAGCAGTTCCTCCGCTTTGGAATAGCTTGAGCTATCTACTGCAATAAAGCCGTGTTGAGGAACAATCAATGCGCTTGTGTGGCTAAATTTACTAAAGGCACGAGGTAGTAAGTCTAAGATGATTTCATCTTTTAGTGTCATTTTTTCTTTGCGGTAAATTTTACGACCTTCTTGTTTTTCTATAATGGTCACTTTATCTTTGAGCTGCTGGTTAACCACAGAACCAGGTACTAGCTTGTCTTCTTTTTGTGCGGTGATTAAAAAAGCCCCAGTACTAGTGAAAACATTAGAGTCGAGCATGTTTGGGTGTGCAGGGCACCAGCCATAACGAGATAATTCCTGCGATTTACAAGGCGTAAAAACGTGTTCTTTAAAAGCTTCTTCTAACTGCGTAGCACTGTAGTTAACACTCTCAGTGAATCGATAAAATATAATGTTTTTAAACCACATATGCGATGAATCCTTGTATTGATAGCCGGTATGAAAATGGAATTTGGCTCAGGCTAAGGAAGCAGTGAACAAGTCCCAGACGCCCCTGGCGTACAGGATTGTTTGTGATTGAGGCAATGGTTATAGGCGGGCTGGTTGCCCGGCGAAAATCATTAACAAAGAGCACGAACTATCCTGTACGCCCCGAAGGGTGGATAACTAAGCGGTCAATTCCTTTGTCAGAACGCTTATAAAGGACTAGCCATTCACTTCGCATTCTTTCTCGGATTTAACCGCTTAGTTATCCACAGGGAACATCTGGGGCTTATTCACTACTTCCCAAATAAACGGCCGCCTATTGTATTGATTTTTTGTTTGAGTAACGAGTTATATTTAAAATTAATAGGGATGAATTAGACGGAGCCTAGATCAATAAGGGTTCAATTCCTCACCCGTTAGGGCGCGAACTTGTAAAATCCCCAAGTCACTGACGACACCGTTCACGAAGTAAAGGCAGGCTAACCCAGGGGGGAGCTCAGGAGGATCTTATTCGGCGCTGTAATGCAACTCGCTATTATTTTCTATCATAAGTTTGGCAATGATCGCGGCGTTGCGACTGGCATTAAGCAAAAAACTACTGAAGTCACTGCTGATACTACCGTCACTGTGCAGTTCATCGGAAACGGTTTTGGCAATTAAAAATGGCACTTGGAAGCTGTTGGCGATATGTGCAATAGCAGAGGCCTCCATATCGACAATCAATGCATTTTGGCATTGAACGTGGATACTGTGCTTGCGAATGGCTGTGCCGACAAATTCATTTCCTGAAGCGACAATACCCTTAAACACATTTATGCTTTGGTGTTGTAAAGAGGGAAGCTGGAGCTGGCTCTCAATGGATTCTAAAATTGGGTTATATTCATGTGCTTGCTCACAAGAGAGTATTAAATCCCCTGGTTTCATTAAGTAATTACCCTCCTTCAGTGAAGAGTAATAATCGTGCTGGATGACTTGGCTTGACAGTACCATATCTCCAATACGTAGTTTTGGATGTAGGGCACCAGCAACACCGATTAATACTATTTGATCAATCTTAAATTGCGTGAGAATCAACGCCAGTTTAGCGCCAGCGTTGACGTTCCCCATACCAGATTGGCTGACATAAATGTCGAGACTGCCCTCTTGGTAGTGCTCAATATTCAGTGACAAAGGGGTGTTTAGGCATTGGCTACGCACTAAAGGGGGTAAAATATCCGTGAGTGCCTTTTTTTCTTCGGGTAAGGCACAAATAAATAAAATACTCGACATGAGCTATCCTTTTAAAACGTTGGCGAGTAGATGCCAAGGTACATTGTATAAGCCGAAAGCGATGATTAGCATACCACAAATCTGCTGGGCGTAGCGCTTGCTCAAAAGCTGTTGGAACTGCTTTGCTAGTAGGCTGGTGGTCATCATCGCAGGCAGTGTTCCTAAGCCAAAACAGAACATGAGTAGGGCGCTTTGAGCACTGGAATTAGCAGCGCTGCTCCAAATAAGCGTACTGTAAATTAAGCCGCAGGGGAGCCATCCCCAACAAGCGCCTAAAATAAATGCTTTTGGAGCGCTGGTAACCGGAAGGAGTTTACTAGCGACTGGGCTGATATGACGCCAGAGTTTGAAGCCAAATTGCTCAAGATGTGTCAAACCACGCCACCATTGGGCAACATATAATCCCATGGCTATCAGCATAAAGGCCGCAATACTGCGCAATAGGATTTGCATGGATCCATAGCGAATTAGAAAATCCAGCGAGCCCAAAATAGCGCCGGCTGCAGTGTAGCTACTAATACGCCCCATATTGTAAAATAGTAAGTATTTTCCGGCCTTGGGTGTCTGTCCTAGGGAGATAGAAGAAGCTATGCCTCCACACATGCCAATACAATGTGCGCTACCGAGTAACCCTAATAGTAAAGCAGTACCTAAGGTTAGCTGATCAAGCATTATCTTGTTTCTTCTGCACAGAGTCTGATGACTTAGCCGGTCTAATATCAGTAGGTATTAGATCGTCATCATCATCAAACAGAATTTTATGCGCAGGGGATTCCAGGTCATCGTATTGACCATTGTTGACATTCCAAAAGAAGAAGGCAATGGCACCAAAAAAGATAAGTACCGAAATGCCGAGTAGAAAAGGAAGTATTTCCATGGTGACCTCTAACTATGCTCCTTTAGTGCGGAGCTCGAAGTGTTTTAGATATCACCGGGCTCTTAGATAAGCGCAGTGCATTACAGACGACTATTAATGAGCTAAGTGACATACCAATGGCGGCTGCATAAGGGGGGATTAAGCCAAATGCTGCCAGCGGTAAAGCGAGCATATTATAACCAAATGCCCAGCAGATGTTTTGAACAATTATCTTACGGGTTTTCTTGGCGAGCAATAGACCGTCGATGATGACACTAAGCTGCCCATTCGTTAATACAGCGTCCGCATGCGTTTTTGCAAGATCAGATGCACTGCCCATTGCAATAGAGGTTTGTGTGCCAGCGAGTACGGGTAAGTCATTAATACCATCACCCACCATAACGACTTTAGCACCGCTGTTTTGTAGCGCATTAATATAATTAATTTTATCAGAGGGGCTGGCATCGGTCTTTAAATACTCTATGGCTAAGTCATTAGCAATAATCGTCGCGTTATCACTATTGTCTCCCGTTAGCATGTGTACTTTTATGTTGTTTCTTTTAAGTTGCTGTATACAGTAGTGGCTATCATCTCGAAGCGTATCTGAAATTGAAAACCAGGCAATTATTTGCTCTTCACTGCACAGTAATAACCAGTGGCCTTTATCACTTGGCGCGTTTATAGCCGTATTATTTTTAAGGATCTGTTGGGCGAAGGTGGGTTTGCCGATACGAAAAGTTTGCGCATTTATTTTTCCTTGCACACCTTCACCTAAAGTCACTTCGATATTGTCAGCGCTTCGTTGCAAATAAGGCTTAAAAGCTTTGGCGATAGGGTGTTCAGAGTTCGCCTCAAGTGCCGCTGCTATTTCCAGTGCCTGTTGATTGTTTTGACACTGAGCAATATTCTCAATGGCCAAATTTCCTTTCGTTAAGGTCCCTGTTTTATCAAATACAAAATCCGTTGCATTAGCGATATTCTCAAGTACGTGTGAGCGAGTAATTAGCAGACCGTGTTGGCGCAGGCTCCCAGTGGCTGTCGTCAATGCTGTAGGGGTCGCTAAAGATAGTGCACAGGGACAAGTGACAACTAATACAGAAAGGGTGATCCAAAAAGCTTGGCTAGGATCGATAAACCACCAACTAGTGGCGACAATGACAGAGCTAATCAATACGCAGGCGACAAAATAGCTAGCGATTTTGTCGGCAATTTTGGCGACTTTTGGTTTGTCTTCACCGGCGCGTTCAAGGAGACGAACAATCGCTGATAGTTGAGTTTGAGCGCCAATTTTCTCAATCTCTACATGAATGGGGTTTTCTACATTGAGTGTACCACCAATGACTCTGTCACTGAGTTTGCGTTTTTTAGGTAGATATTCGCCAGTGAGCGCTGATTCATCGATACTGGAAAACCCGTCGATTATTACACCATCCGCGGGAATACTTTGACCAGGTTTTACCAAAATAATGTCACCTACGACAAGTTCTGATACGGCGACTAAGTGCTCTGTTAAATTATCTTTTTCACCAATGAGTTTGATCGCAGCTTGCGGTAGTAGGTTTTGTAGTGCATTACCCGCTCGTCCTGTTCGGTGTCTCGCTTGCATTTCTAGGTAGCGACCGAAGAGTAAGAAGAAGGTAAACATTGAGACAGAATCGAAATATATTTCACCGTCTGCCAAAATGGTTGCCCAGCAACTGGCGATATAGGCACCGCCAATAGCGATGGAGACGGGCACGTCCATGCTTAAATGTCGTGCTTTAAAGTCTCTATAAGCAGCAGTAAAGAAAGGTTGCGCCCCGTAAAATACGATAGGGGTACATATTATTAAACTGCTCCAGCGCAACCAAGATACTGTATCACTATCAATACCGCTGTGATTACCAAAGTACAAGGATACAGCGAGTGCGAGCACTTGCATCATCCCAACGCCAGCTACACCTAAGCGCAGCATTGATTTCTTTTGTTCTTTTGCCAGTAATTGTTCTTCTATATCCGGGCGGTAGGGATGGGCGGTATAGCCTACGTGATGAATTTGCGCGAGAATATCACTCAGTTCAATCTGATCGTTGAACCAGCTGATTTGAGCGCGATGATTGGTCATGTTGATGCTGATTTTCACGATGCCTGTCAGCTGACTTATATGATGTTCCAATAGCCAGATACAAGCGGCACAAGTAATGCCTTCAATAACCAAAGTGGCAGCCTTTGTGCCTGACTCGCTTTGACTAACAAACTGTAGTTGCAGTTTTTCACTGTTGTAAAGGCTCAGTTCCTGCGGAACAAGCGGCGCTCTATCACGACTATTATTAATCGTTGTTGTATTAGTATCACGATGTTTATAATAATTATGTAAGCCTGAATCAATGATGGTTTGAGCGACACCGGCACAGCCAGGGCAGCACATTTTCCGCTCAATACCATTGATTTCTACGCGGTGTCTAACCTGCAAAGGGAGATCTAACAAGCAGTGGTAACAGTGACTGTCGGTAACTACTAAGTTGTTCATATTACTTTGGTTTCTCAGCGGTTAAAGTGATTTCAAGCTGATCATAAGGAGGAGTAAGAGTAGTGCTAAGGCGCCAGTTTTCTGCTTGCGGTGTTAGCAATAAGTAGCGTTTACCACTGATAGGTGAGTTTAAGGACCCAAGGTAGAAAGGCTGGTCAGACACTTGCTTTAACACAATGCGGGTGTCGTATTTTTGATGGGTAGGTGAGACAAAATCTAATTTTAAAATGCTCGGTAACTGGTGGTTTTTTCCGGCAAGTTTAATCGAGACATCGCCGGTGACATTATCTACTTTTATCTGTGCACTTAAGCGGGCATCCCAGGCAGCTTGGGTTTTACTTGGATCGTTATAATAGCCTCTGGCCATACGGTAATAGTCGTCCTTCACAATTCCGTCAGAGGATATGATAGAGACAACTAAAAAAGTGGTGCCTGCGATGACCGTGGCGACTAAAGGGATCATGGCTATCAGTAACCAAGGCTGTTTGTACCATGGGTCTGCTGCGTACTGTTCTTCTGTTTTCATGGGTAAATAAATTCATTAAAGATAAATTAGGCACAGCCTAAAGCACCAAAGGTTTAATTCTTCGCAACTCAAAGAATGTCACAAAACTAGCAAGCTCGATAATTCGGTGTTAAAAACGGCTCAATAAGAACATTTATACTAATAAACGCTGCTAATTTACCGTTTTTTGCCTTGTTTAATTATCGCTTGGTAATGTTACGATCACCCTCTTACTGCGATCCATTTTTCATTTCCACGTCAAGCACCTCCACTCATCTATTAAAGCTTCTCACTTAATAAATGCATTGGATGTGAAGGGCGCTATCTTAACAAAACTCGCTCTAATCTGCGATCACTCACTACTCGCTGTACTTAATAACTTAAGGACAGCGATACGCAGAGTTTTAAAAGGCGGGAGCAATGAATCGACTCTCTATTTCAGAGTGAATCTCTGCATTAGAGTCTGATTTTACTTGAATAATAATGTCAGTGTTGCGCTTGCTTATTTCATCGGTATTTGCCCGTACCTGAATAGGGTAATCAATGAGTTTACCTGCCTCTACAAAAATACTGGCTCTGCTAATTAACTCTATGCCTATTATGCCGGTGATAGTGATGGTGTATTTGTGATCGTGATTGCTTTTGTTGGCAATTTTAAGGGAATAGCTGTTCTCAATGATTTGCTCTGAGACTTGCGTAAATAGCTGACCTCTATCGCGATGCACATCGACTTCAATCGGTACTCTATCGAAAATAATGTATGCAAAATAGGCCATCATTCCCAACACAATAACAAAATAAGCGATGAGTTTAGGGCGAACGATTTTAGTGTTTCCACCGTTGAGTTGATTTTCAGTGGTATATTTGATCAAACCTTTCTCATAACCAACACGGGTCATAATATCATCGCAAGCGTCCACGCAAGCGCCGCAAGCGACACATTCAACTTGTAAGCCATCACGAATATCTATCCCCGTTGGGCAGACATTAACGCAGTGGTGACAGTCTATGCAGTCGCCAAGACCAGCGGCTTTGTGGTCCGTTTTACGACTTCGCTTGCCGCGGTTTTCCCCGCGTTTTTCGTCGTAGGAAATGATGAGCGTATCAGAGTCAAACATGACCGATTGAAAACGTGCATAAGGGCACATGTAGATGCAAACCTGCTCTCGTAACCATCCAGCATTACCGTAGGTGGCAACAGCAATAAAGCCTATCCACCAAAACTCCCAAGGACCCAGTTCAAAATTTAAGAAGCTAGGTGTGAGTTCCCGTATGGGTGTGAAGTAACCAACAAAGGCGAGTGCTGTGGTTACTGCAAGAAAAAACCAGATAAAGTGCTTGGCACTCTTGCGTAAAAACAGTGGTTTAGTCATTGGCTTTTTATCTTGTTTAATGCGCTGGTTTCGATCTCCCTCTGTTATGCGTTCTGCCCAGATAAAAAGCCAAGTCCATACAAACTGTGGACAGGCGTAGCCGCACCAAAGTCTACCCGCAAAAACGGTGACAACAAATAATACAAAGGCGAGGATAATCAATAGCCCAGAAAGCAGCATGAAATCTTGCGGCCAAAAAGTAGCGTTGAATACGTGAAATTGGCGATTAGGTAAATCAAACAAGATCGCCTGGCGCCCATTCCACTGTAGCCACGAAGAGCCATAAAAGAGTATCAGCATGAGGGTGCCACTGACAATTCTAAAATTTTTAAAGATACCTTTGTAGAACTTTACATAGATGTGTTCGCGTTTAGCGTAAAGGTCATAAGTTTCAACTTCTGTTTTTTTTTGGGGCGTGATGTCGTTAACTGGAATCTGTTTCATGTTGCCGCTCACTGTGTTTCTTGTCGGTAAGTTTTTAATAATTATGGGTGCTACGTTTATAGTATGAGGGTTCTGGAGGTGGTTGCCAAAAAAAAGCGCTATAACAATTTGTTATAACGCTTTATTGTATTCATAATGAATGCTTATTCTTTGTTAGATAAGCTGTAGACATAACCGGCGATCAAATTGATTTTATTCTCGCTTAGTAGGTCTTTGTGCGCAGGCATAGAGCCCGCACGCCCTGTACGGATAGTGTGAGCAATCTTTTCATAAGAGTCACCATACAGCCATACATTGTCAGTCAAGTTTGGCGCACCGAGAGCTTGAGTGCCCTTACCGTCAGCGCCGTGGCAGGCGATACACAGAGCCTGAAACTGAGGCTTTGCGCGAGCGATTGCTTCATTATCTAAATCAGCCGCACCAGATAGGCTAAGCACGTAGCTTGCCATGTCTCTAACACCTGCTTCGCCAAGTACAGAGCCCCAAGGAGGCATTGCACCCGTTCTACCATTAGTGATTGTCTCTTTGATTGTGGCGATAGAGCCGCCATAAAGCCAGTCAGAATCGGTAAGGTTAGGGAAGCCGTAGGCACCTGTTGCCGCTGTACCGTGACAAACAGAGCAGTTGTTAGCATACATGCGCTGGCCCATTAATAGACCGGCACGGTTCTCATCTTTTAGTAGCTCTTGCGCAGGAAGTGCGGCATATTTAGCAAAAACCGGCGCATAGGTGTTGTTAGCATGCTCTATTTCCTCCTCCCACTGGTTGGTAGAAGTCCAGCCTAGAACGCCTTTGAAATTACCCAAACCAGGATAAAGCACTAGATAGACTAATGAAAATATCACTGTTGCCATAAACAACTGGAACCACCAATTAGGTAGCGGGTTGTCGAGCTCTTCGATATCGTCGAAAGTATGACCTGTCGTTTCTTCTGTTGCTTCTTTGTATTTCTCGCTCTTACGTATATTAAGTAGTAATGCGGTGCAGCCAAAGATAACTGCTAGGGTAATGATGGATACCCAAGCACTCCAAAAAGGGCTCATGGTGTTTCTCTCCTGTCATCGTTTTGGGTCTTATTGGTGTAATGCTTGCTCTGTTCGCCATCTTCCTCAAAAGGAAGATTGGCGGCGCTGTCAAAACCTTTTTTGTTGCTAGGGAGTAGTACCCAAACAAATAAGCCAAAAAAGGTAATGAGCATCACTACAGGGATATAAGGTCCGTAAACTTCGTAACTCACAGTTATTTACCGTTTGTTGCTATAAACTGAATGTTTCTTACCCAGAGATTGTAAGTAGGCAATCATTGCCTCAATCTCATACTTGCCTGCTACATCATCTTGTGCTGAAGCGATTTGTTCAGGCGTGTAAGGAACACCAAACTTTGCGAATACTTCTAGTTTTTTCTGAGTATCTTCGCCAGTTAGCTTGTTTTTGAATAACCAAGGGTAGCTTGGCATTTTAGACTCCGGAACAACATCGCGCGGGTCATACAAGTGAGCGCGGTGCCAATCATCCGAATAGCGGCCACCAACACGTGCTAAGTCGGGCCCGGTACGTTTTGATCCCCATAGGAACGGGTGTTCCCAGACAAATTCATTGGCTGATGAGAAGTGGCCATAACGTTCTGTTTCTGCTCTAAAAGGACGAATCATTTGCGAATGGCAGACGTGACAGCCCTCTCGAATATAAATGTCACGGCCTTCCATTTCTAGCGCAGTATATGGCTTTAAGCCTTCAATGGGTTTTGTGGTCTGTGCCTGGAAAAAAAGTGGCACTATTTCGGCCAAGCCACCACCACTAATCACCAAGATGATTAGCAGTGCCATCAGGCCAACATGTTTTTCTACAGTATCGTGCTTTAACATAGTGTTGGTCCTTTAAGCTGCTTGAGGATTAGCGTTAGCAGTTGCTGCTTTTGAGCTGCGAACGGTCTGCCAAGTATTGAATGCCATAATAAGCATACCAATAACCCAAAGAACACCACCCATCCAGCGAACAAAGTAGCCAGGATGACTGGCTTCAAGTGCTTCAACAAAGCTATATGTTAATGTGCCATCTTCGTTTACTGCACGCCACATCAAACCTTGAAGAATACCGTTAACCCACATAGCACAGATGTATAACACAGTCCCCGCTGTTGCCAGCCAGAAGTGGATATTTATTAGCTTAGTGCTGTACATTGCCTCTTTGCCAAAGACTTTAGGAACCATGTGGTAAGTAGCACCAATAGATATCATAGCAACCCAGCCTAGTGCGCCTGCGTGTACGTGACCAATCGTCCAGTCAGTAAAGTGCGACAATGCATTAACTGTCTTGATGGCCATCATAGGCCCTTCAAAAGTAGACATACCGTAGAACGAGAGTGATACCACTAAGAAGCGCAAGATAGGATCGGTACGCAGTTTGTGCCAAGCACCAGAAAGCGTCATCATGCCGTTGATCATGCCGCCCCAAGAAGGCGCTAATAATATAATTGACATAACCATAGCGACTGATTGAGTCCAGTCCGGAAGTGCCGTGTAGTGCAGGTGATGCCCGCCAGCCCAAATGTAAGTCGCTATGAGTGCCCAGAAGTGCACGATGGATAGACGGTAAGAGTAAATAGGACGGCCTGATTGTTTAGGCACGAAGTAATACATCATCCCCAAGAAACCTGCTGTTAGGAAAAATCCTACAGCGTTGTGACCATACCACCACTGTACCATTGCATCGATAGCACCCGGGTATACAGAGTATGACTTCCAAAGAGAGACAGGTACAACCGCACTGTTAACAACGTGTAGTACAGCAACAACGATAATAAATGCTAAGAAGAACCAGTTACCGACATAAATATGTGACGTTTTACGTCGGTGAACAGTACCGACAAAAACCGCTAAATAGGCAACCCATACAAGAGTAAGAAGGATATCAATTGGCCATTCCAGCTCTGCGTATTCTTTAGTAGAAGTGATTCCCATTGGCAATGTGATTGCAGCAAGCAGTATGACGAGTTGCCAACCCCAGAAAGTGAATGGAACTAACCATCCGCCCCACAGTGTTACTTGGCAGGTTCGTTGAACAACATAGTAAGAGGTGGCGAATAACGCGCTGCCGCCAAATGCAAATATCACTGCATTGGTGTGCAAGGGCCTTAATCTTCCAAAGCTCAGCCAAGCTGTGTCAAAATTTAATTGTGGCCAGACCAATTGTGCAGCAATTAGGACACCGACGGACATGCCGAAGATCCCCCAAACTACTGTCATAATTGAAAACTGGCGCACTACTTTATAGTCGTAAGTAGGGTGTACCGTTTCAGTGCTCATGCAAGTTTCTCATCAATAAGCGATTATAGAATTATGATTGTTGTAATTTTATGTGTCTAATTATCTTGGAATAACCCTATTATATCAATGGCATTTAAGTAACAAATGAACAAATATAGGCTTTATTGACAAAAAGTTGTTTCATGTCATTTATTTGTCGTATTAAAGCGAGCTATATGTTTATCCCTTTGTTTGTGGTCTCATTAGTGGTGTCAGAAAAAGTATAGTCGAAAGTTTGCACAATGCAGTGCCGTTGTTGGCGATAAATAACGTATAGGTTTTAGCGAGTATTGATGAATATTAAAGTAGAAGGTCAGGGCAGTAAGGGGGTTGTGGTTTTGTCTCATGGTGCTGGGATGCCAATGGATCATGCGTACTTAAATGGGATAAGCATAGCTTTAGTAGCATTGGGTTTGAAGGTGGTTCGGTTTGAGTTTCCCTATATGAATGAAAGGCGCGTGAATGGAAAAAAGAAGTTTCCCGATAAGATGCCAGTTCTTGAACAGTGTTTTTCCGATGTTATTGCGTATGTTCGCAAGTACCACATGGCTGAAGGTGCACCTTTATATTTGGCCGGTAAATCATTAGGCGGTAGGGTTGCAACTCTTGTCGCTGACCGGTTGTTGGTAAAAGCTGTGTTTGTCCTGGGCTATCCATTTCATCCTATCGGAAAGCCTGAAAAGTTACGGGTAGAACACTTAAGTACGATCAGTACCCCGGTCTATATCTTTCAAGGAGAGCGCGATAAGTTTGGTTGTAAAGAAGAAGTGGTTGGTTATCTGTTGGGCAAAAAAGTAAGCGTGCATTGGCTGGGGGATGGTGATCATGATCTAGTGCCAAGAGTTCGCTCAGGGTTTAGTTTCGAGCAACATTTGTCAACGCTCTCTCAGGTGATTAGAACGGTTGTTCATAAGGATTGATTTTTCTTTATTGTGTTTCCTCTCAAAAAAGTTGTTCTAAGGTAAAAAGCCCCAAGCCTGTTTTGCATTTGTTTATCTGAATTTTCATTAAAAAAACGCCTTGGACTATTGGGTTTGTCCTTTGTTCACTGTTCTGAGTGTCTTAAGCACAAATATTGTAGAAGCTTTCGCTATAATCAGCAGATTTCCTTTCTCTTCGCTGATAAATTTGCGACAATAGCGCCGCAGTTATTTTTGGCTGTAAGTTATCGAGCAGATAATTATGTTAAGGTGATTTTATGTTTGGTTGCGATGCGGATAATGTACTTGATACTCAGGGGTTGTATTGCCCAGAGCCTGTCATGTTATTGCACAGTAAAATCCGTGATATCGCTGTTGGTGAAACGTTGCAGGTTCTGGCAACAGATCCATCGACAGTCAGAGATATCCCTAAATTTTGTATGTTTTTGGGGCATGAGCTAATAGAGCATGATCAAAAACAAGATGTTTACACTTATTTTATACGTAAAGGGGCTGAGTCTTAGTTCTCTGGTTAATTTAAATATTAGTGCGATAAAGTAAGCCAATAATAGTGAGCTGTCATTAATGCAGCCTATTATCAAATTAATTAAAGCCATAGGTGAGTCACTTGATCATCCTATGTGGTTAAGTAATCCTTGAGAGTTTAGTTGTGACCCTAGAAGTTAAAACAGAAACAGTTGAATCTGCAAAGCAAGTTAGCAGTAAAAATAAAGCAAAAAACAGAGCGGGTAATCAGGCTGCCCTGGTAATGCTCATCGAGACTTATCCACAAGCTTTTAGTCGTACCAATATCAGGCCGCTAAAAATTGGCATTCAGGATGACCTTGTCGCTGACGAGAAAATCGCTAAAAATAAGATTAAGCGTGCATTGGCATCTTATGTAAGATCACCAAACTATTTTAGAGCGATGAAGCTCGACGCTGATCGTATTGACTTAACGGGTGAAAGCTCCGGTAAAGTTACAGAAACTGAAGCGGAATACGCTAAAACACAGCTTAAAGAGTTTCATCAGCGTCGTCGTGAAAATCAGCGTGTCCAAGAAAAAGAGAAAAAAGACCAAGAAAAACAAGAGCGGATGAGTAATAAGCTTGAGATGTTGCTAACCAAAAAAGGCTAGTGCTTTATAGTAAAAAAAAATCGACTTTATCAGTCGATTTTTTTTGTCTGAAATTTGTAGTAGCTCTGTTTTTAATTGGGCTTCCACGATAGGCTCTTAATGTTATCTAGTTTTCATCCAAAACAGGCTTCTGTTACGGGCGTCTGATTCATACAGTCTCAACACCACTAGGTATAGTTGTTTGGAATGGCTAAACTCCTGCATCTAGTAGTGCTTGCTTTGTACGATTGAGTGGCTCCAGCTACTGCAGCTTTCC
>Ga0209291_1000288_pt1 | contig 49809 bp, 42 predicted proteins | sample GOMGulsemesocosm_FD_184633 | JGI IMG/M metagenome (GOLD analysis project Ga0209291, IMG submission 184633) | Methane-oxidizing microbial communities from mesocosms in the Gulf of Mexico - GOM9B Gulf of Mexico (SPAdes) (version 2) | ecosystem: Environmental > Aquatic > Marine > Cold seeps...
ATGTTGTTGGAGTAAGAGAAAAATCTAAATCTTTATCTGCTATTGAAAATTCATTAGCAAATAATAGTAATGTTTTTGAGTGGATGACTTGGAATAATGCTACTAAATCAGGAACTTTTGTTGCTGTACCGGTACGTTTACAAATTCCAGAAAACATTAAAGAACAATTGATCGTAGAATTATATTCTAAGTAATAAATTAATCATATTGAGATTCAGCCAAAGGGTTTATTTGTATTTCTTCACACTTATAAACCGCGCAACTGAATAACAATTAAAAGAAGAACAAATGGCAATATTAAATTTTCAAAAACCAGATAAGGTTATCATGATCGATTCTTCTGAGTTCGAAGGTAAATTCGAATTTAGACCACTAGAACCAGGTTATGGGTTAACTGTAGGTAATGCACTTAGAAGAGTGTTATTATCTTCTTTGGAAGGTTTTGCAATTACTTCAACTCGTATTGAGGGAGTAGAGCATGAATTTTCTACTATTTCAGGAGTTGTAGAGGATGTTACAGAAATTATTTTAAACTTAAAGCAGGTTCGTTTTAAGCAACAGATAGAAGATGTTGACAATGAAACTGTGTCTATCTCTGTGTCTGGTAAGAAACAACTTACGGCTGGTGATTTTCAAAAATTCATCTCTGGATTTCAAGTGTTAAATACAGATTTAGTTATCTGTAACTTAGATCCTAAAGTGAACTTTAATATGGAAATTTCTATAGAAAAAGGTAGAGGGTATGTTCCTGCAGAAGAAAATAAAAAGGCTAATGCACCATTAGGAACTATTTTTGTTGATTCTATATACACTCCTATTAAAAATGTTTTGTATAAAATAGAAAACTTCCGTGTTGAGCAAAAAACTGATTATGAAAAATTAGTTTTTGAAATTCAAACAGATGGTTCTATTCATCCAAAAGATGCTTTAACTGATGCTGCTAGAATTTTAATTCACCACTTTATGTTATTCTCTGATGAGCGTATCACTTTAGAGGCTGATGAAATTGCACAAACAGAAACGTATGATGAAGAATCATTACATATGAGACAATTGCTTAAAACTAAGCTTGTTGATATGGATCTTTCAGTTCGTGCATTAAACTGTTTAAAAGCTGCTGAAGTTGATACTTTAGGAGACTTAGTGTCATTCAATAAAAATGACTTGATGAAGTTCCGTAACTTCGGTAAAAAATCGTTAACTGAATTAGATGAGTTAGTAGCGGTTAAGAACTTAACATTCGGAATGGATTTAGCAAAGTATAAATTAGATAAAGACTAAATTATTTAAAAGTAGTATTGTGATTTATTACAATACTACTTTTTTATTTTTATTCAAAAAATAAATTAATACATCATATTTTGCTCCTCATAATGAGTTGAAGCAAGATGATGTGAAATACCAAATACAATGAGACACGGTAAAAAAATAAATCACTTAGGTAGAAAGAAAGCGCACAGAGTTGCTATGTTATCTAATATGGCATGTTCTTTAATAGAGCACAAGCGTATTAACACTACAGTTGCTAAAGCGAAAGCTTTAAAGCAATTTTTCGAACCTTTAGTGACTAAGTCTAAAAGTGATACTACGCACAATCGTCGTTTAGTATTCGCTAAATTAAGACAAAAAGAAGCAGTAACTGAATTGTTCAGAGATGTAGCCGTTAAGGTTGGAGATCGTCCAGGAGGTTATACTCGTATCATCAAGTTAGGAAACCGTTTAGGGGATAACGCTGATATGGCAATGGTAGAGTTAGTTGATTACAACGAAATCTACAATGCTGGTAAGAAGGAAGCTAAAAAGACTACTCGTAGAAGTAAAGCTAAAAAAGCAGCTCCAGCAGCAGCAGATACAGCAGCTTCTAAAGAAGAAGAATAAGCTATTTTTAAAATCTTAGTATTAAAGGATAAACTTTTTAGTTTATCCTTTTTTTTTATATTAATTTTGCGCCACGAATAACACACAACTTAATAATATATACGCAATGAAGTATCAAACTAGAAGAAAAGCAATATTACTGCTAGCCGATGGTACTATTTTCTTCGGAAAATCAGTAGCAGATAAAGAAGGGACTTCTTTTGGAGAGGTTTGTTTCAATACTGGGATGACTGGGTATCAAGAAATCTTTACGGATCCTTCTTATTTTGGTCAGTTAATGGTAACTACAAATACACATATCGGTAATTACGGTACTGCTGAAGAAGAAAATGAATCTGATGGAGTGAAAATTTCTGGATTAATTTGCAAGAATTTCAGTTATGATTATTCAAGAGATATTGCGAATAGATCTTTAGAGGAGTTTTTAGATGATAGTAAATTATTTGCTATTTCTGATGTTGATACTAGAGCACTAGTTTCTTATATACGTGATAATGGTGCAATGAACGCTGTTATATCAACTGATGTTGATAATATAGAAGGGCTTAAGAGGCAACTTGCTGATAGTCCTAATATGAATGGGTTGGAGTTAGCGTCTAAAGTTTCGTGTACTGAACCTTATTATTTCGGAGATGAAAAAGCTACTTATAAAGTTGCGGCTTTAGATATCGGAATTAAAAGAAATATATTAAAGAACATTTCTTCAAGGGATGTATATGTAAAGGTGTTTCCTTATAATGCAACATTTGAAGAAATGAGTGCATGGAATCCTGACGGGTATTTTTTATCTAACGGTCCTGGTGATCCAGAACCTTTAGTTGATGCTCAAAACTTAGCAAAAGAGATTATTAAACGTGATTTGCCATTGTTTGGGATCTGTTTAGGTCACCAAGTAATTGCAATTGCAAATGGAATATCTACGTTTAAAATGCATAATGGACATAGAGGGATCAATCACCCTGTTATGAATATAGCAACTGGGAAAGGAGAAATTACTTCTCAAAACCATGGTTTCGCTGTAAATAGAGATGAAGCTGTTGCTAGCCCAGAAGTAGAACTGTCACATACACACTTGAATGATCATACGGTAGCTGGGTTGAAAATGAAGAATAAAAATTGTTTTTCAGTTCAGTATCATCCAGAAGCTAGCCCTGGACCACACGATTCAAGATATTTGTTTGATCAGTTTGTGGCGAATATAAAAGAAGTTAAATTACAAAATGCATAATATAAAACTCAAACCTCACAGGAATAAATCTTGTGAGGTTTGTTTAATCTATACCCTTAGTGGAAGCATATAAGGGATGAGTTAAAATAAATAACTCTTCGTTCGAGGTAAGTCTCGGTAAATAAAACCCACTGGTGGGATTAAACTAAATACAACAGAATTATGAGTATGATTATTGGAGTTCATGCAAGACAAATTTTTGATTCAAGAGGGAATCCAACTGTAGAGGTTGATGTAACTACTGAAAATGGATTTATGGGACGTGCAGTTGTGCCTTCAGGTGCATCTACGGGAGAACATGAGGCTGTTGAATTACGTGATGGCGGAAACGCTTACATGGGGAAAGGAGTTTTAAAAGCAGTTGATAATGTAAATACAATTATTGCTGGAGAGTTATTAGGGGTTTCTGTCTTAGAGCAAAACAGTATCGATAAGATAATGATAGAACTTGATGGAACTGAAAATAAATCTAAATTAGGAGCTAATGCAATTTTAGGAGTTTCTTTAGCTTGTGCTAAAGCTGCTGCGAATGAATTAGGATTGCCATTGTATAGATATATTGGAGGAGTATCTGCTAATACGCTACCTGTGCCAATGATGAATATCATTAATGGTGGTTCTCATAGTGATGCGCCAATTGCATTTCAGGAATTTATGATTATGCCTGTTAAAGCAAAAAACTTTACGCATGCAATGCAAATGGGAACTGAAATTTTCCATAACCTTAAAAAGGTGTTGAAAGAAAGAGGTTTGTCAACTGCAGTAGGTGATGAAGGTGGTTTTGCTCCAACACTTGATGGTACTGAAGATGCTTTAGATTCTGTGAAGTTAGCTGTTGAAAATGCAGGGTATTCTTTCGGAGATGAAATAATGGTTGCTTTGGATTGTGCTGCAGCAGAATTTTATGTAGACGGTAAATACGACTACACTAAATTTGAAGGGGCTGGAGGAGCAATAAGAACTTCTGAAGAACAAGCTCAATATTTAGCTGATTTATGTGCTAAATATCCTATTGTATCTATTGAGGATGGAATGGATGAAAATGATTGGGACGGATGGAAATTATTGACTGATAAAGTTGGTGATAAAGTACAGGTTGTTGGTGATGATTTATTTGTTACTAATGTGAAGCGTTTGGAGCGTGGTATTAAAAATAATACTGCAAATTCAATTTTGATTAAAGTAAACCAAATAGGAACACTAACAGAAACTATTGCAGCAGTTAATATGGCGCATAATGCAGGATATACATCTGTAATGAGTCATCGTTCTGGAGAAACAGAAGATAATACTATTGCTGATTTGGCTGTAGCGTTAAATTGTGGGCAAATTAAGACAGGTTCTGCTTCTCGTTCAGATAGAATGGCAAAATATAATCAGTTATTGCGTATTGAAGAAGAATTAGGATTTGTGGCTTATTACCCACAAGAAAATGCTTTTAAAGTGAAGTAAGATATATTCTTAAAAGAATACTAAAGCGCTAAAAAGTTTACTTTTTGGCGCTTTTTTTGTAAAGAATAAAGTAATTAGTTATTTAGTATGGTTTATGATAGGGAAATAATAAATTAAGATGAATATGGGGTGCTGTAGAGGAAAAAATATTTTGTTGCTTGTGTTGTCTCTGTGTTGTGTTCAAGCTCTTTCTGCTCAGGAATGTAACTACATTGAGTATCATGAATTTATAAAAATAGCTAAAGAAAATGTTTATCAAAAAAAATATAAAAAAGCTAGAGAGAGTTTTCAGCGTGCTTTTGCGATAACTGATTTTCCGTTGGGGAGAGATTTAGATCTTGCCTTGTACACAGCAAATAAAGTTAAAGACAATAAATGGGCTCCTGTTATAGCAGAAAAATTAGCTAAAGGAGGTGTTCCTTTACGGTATTTTGTTCGCTTTAAGCATAGAAAATGGTTTAAGGGTTTTAAGTTTCAATTTGAGGGTTTTTCAAAATTCTTTGAAAAAAACTTTAACCACCAATTACGGAATGAATACATGGCTTTGCTTGCTAAAGATGTATTATTTAATAAGAAATATCATAAGTGGCGAACACGTGAAATATATCCGAGTTTAGAAGAGTTAATTGATGGGGCATCAAGTGTGTTATTGGATTATAAAAAAATTATTTGTGATTATGGATTCCCTACCGAGAAAAAAATGGGCTATAACTATATTAAAAAGCAAAATGCGGTAGAAGAATATAATACGCTTGTTTTGATTGTTCATTTATATCAAACAGGAACCCCTCTGCTTAAAGAAACAATTACTAGTGTGGTGTGCGAGGGTGGGATACGACCGGATTTTGCAATAACATTAAAAAAAATACAAGGTTACGGTAATGGAGCTGGAGTAGAACAAGAAATGAAGGCTAGGTATGAAGTGTTTAGAAAAACTGGTAAGTAATATTTTATATTAATTTTTAAGTTTAGTAAAGCGTTAAAATATACAGTAATATAGTAGGAAAGTTAGAGAAATAATCATAGTATTAGCGACTTTATTGTAGTAAAATTATACTCATTAGAATATTTCTTTTATTAGTTAATAGGCTTATTTTAAGTGTAGTTTTTTTAAGGTTTTTTTTATGCGTGAATAGTTTCTTTTTTAGGGCTATTTTTCGTAAATTCGTCGGATTGAATATTTAACCCTTGCTAATAAGATGTATTAGCGTAATAAAGCGAAGGAGAAAAAACTATGGCAGATATAGCTACTTTAGAAGTAAATGGTAAAAAATTAGAATTTCCAGTAATAAAAGGTACTGAAAATGAACTTGCAATTGATATTAAAACATTAAGAGGTGCATCAGGTGGTGTTGTAACCATTGATCCAGGATATAAAAATACTGGTTCGTGTACAAGTGCAATTACTTTTTTAAATGGAGAAGAAGGAATTTTAAGATACCGTGGGTATTCTATAGAAGAATTAGCTGAAAAAGCAGATTTCTTAGAGGTAGCATATTTATTAATTTTTGGAGAATTACCAACAGCTGAGCAATTAGCAAAATTTGATGCAGATATTAAAGCAGAAGCACATGTTGATGAGGATATCAAAAAAATATTAGATGGTTTTCCAAAAACTGCTCACCCAATGGGAGTGTTGTCATCTTTAACAAGTGCGTTAATTGCATTTAATCCATCTTCAGTGAATGTAGATTCTGAAGAAGACATGTATAAAGCAATTGTTACTGTATTAGGAAAGTTTCCTGTGTTAACTGCTTGGGCGCATAGAAAAAAAATGGGATTGCCATTAGATTATGGTGATGATTCATTAGGGTATGTTGAAAACTTCATGAAAATGATGTTTAATAAACCTAATAAAGAATATAAAACAAATCCAGTTATTAATAATGCTATTGATAAATTACTAATATTACATGCTGATCATGAGCAAAACTGTTCTACATCTACTGTACGTATTGTAGGTTCGTCTCATGCAGGATTATATGCGTCGCTTTCTGCAGGAATTTCTGCATTATGGGGACCATTACATGGTGGAGCTAATCAAGCGGTTATTGAAATGTTAGAAGCAATCAAAGCTGATGGTGGTGATACTAAAAAATACATGGGAAAAGCTAAAGATAAACAAGATCCTTTCCGTTTAATGGGATTCGGACATCGTGTATATAAAAACTTTGACCCAAGGGCTAAAATTATTAAAGTAGCAGCTGATGATGTTTTAGGCGCTTTGGGAGTTGAAGACCCTATATTAGAAGTAGCTAAAGGATTAGAGCAAGAGGCTTTATCTGATTCGTATTTCGTAGATAGAAAATTATATCCTAACGTAGATTTCTACTCAGGAATTATTTATAGAGCTTTAGGTATACCTACTGAAATGTTTACACCTATGTTTGCTTTAGGTCGTTTGCCAGGTTGGATAGCGCAATGGAGAGAAATGCGTTTAAATAAAGAACCAATAGGTCGTCCTCGTCAGATTTATACGGGAGAAAATTTACGTTCTTTTAAAGAAGTAGCAAAGAGATAATATAATTAATATAGTATATATAAAAAGCGTGTTGGTAGTACTAACACGCTTTTTATATATACTATGAGTATAAAATGAGGCAATTAGTTTAAAAGTACTAGTTTAAACTAGTACTTTTGTGATCATATTCTTAATCTATTTAAAATAAAAAAAATGAGTAAAGCAATAAAAATAATCAAGAACAGATCAGATATTGGCGCAGGAACACGTGGTGCTGACATGGGAGTTGATGCTATTGAAATAGCAGCTATCAATGAGGAAAATGATTATTTTACTCAATATGAATTTGAAGATTTAGAAACGGAAAACGAATCTATATACAATAAAGTAAATAACTCTTTTGGTAAACGTATTGAACAGGTGTATAATCAATGTACTCGATTGAGCAATGCAGTACAACGTAATTTAGAAGCTAATAAATTTCCGTTAGTATTGTCTGGGGATCACTCTTCAGCATTAGGTACTATATCTGGGATTAAAGCTGCTTATCCTGATAAGAGAGTAGGTGTTGTTTGGATTGATGCTCATGCTGATATTCATTCACCATATACATCTCCATCAGGGAATATTCATGGTATGCCATTAGCGGCTGCATTATCTGAGGATAATATAGCTTGTCAAGTAAATGAAATTTCTGCAGACACTGAAAAGTATTGGACTGCAATGAAAAATATTGGTTGTAATGGAGCTAAGGTAATAGCTAGTGATGTTGTATATTTTGGAGTTAGGGATACTGAAGAGCCAGAAGATAAGCAAATTGAAGAATTAGGTATCAAAAACTATATGGTGCATGAAGTTCGTTATAGAGGCTTAGATGTATGTGTAAATGAGACATTAGCAACATTGGTTGATTGTGATATGATTTACATTTCTTTTGATGTTGATAGTATGGATTGCGATTTGATTTCTTACGGAACTGGAACTCCAGTGCCAAAAGGATTTGATCAGCATGAAATAGTAGCGATCATCAATCAATTAATTGCTTCTAAAAAAGTAGCTTCAGTTGAATTTGTAGAAGTAAATCCGTTATTAGATTTTAAAGGGAATAAAATGGCTGAGACTGCTTTTGAAGTATTAGATGCTGTTTCAAAAACAATAAAAGCAACTATCTAAGTAGTAATACTTAGTATTTATAACTTTACATTAACTCTTTCTTTTTCATTAAAGAAAGAGTTAATTGTTTATAGTAATGAGTTTTGTAAATTTGAACTTACATTCGTAGTAGATAATATAATTTAACATATAAGATTTTGAGTAAACAATCCACAAATACAGTTTTAATGATTCGTCCAGTGTCATTTGCTAATAATGAGCAAACAGTGAAGTCAAATCATTTTCAACAATCAATGGTGTTATCACCTAAGGTGATTCAGGAAAAAGCATTAGCTGAGTTTAACTCTTTTGTAGCCGAATTGACCAAAGCTGGCGTAAAAGTATTAGTGATTAAGGATACAATGAATCCTCAAACACCAGATTCTATTTTTCCTAATAATTGGATATCATTTCATGAAGGAGGAATAGTAGCTGTATACCCAATGGAAGCTCATAATAGAAGAAAGGAAAGAAGAGAGGATATAATCGAATTTGTAGAGTCACAAACAGGTATTGAAATAAATGATGTAGTTGATTATACTTCTGCAGAGGAAGAAGAGGTATATTTAGAAGGAACAGGAAGTGTTATTTTAGATAGAGTTCATAAAATAGCATATTGTGCAGAGTCTTCAAGATCGGATGAAGAGTTGTTTATTGAATTCTGTGAAGATTTCGATTATGATCCTGTATTCTTCAAAGCTAATCAGGATGTTAATGGTAAAAGGAAACCTATTTATCATACCAATGTAATGTTGTGTGTCGGTTCTGATTTTGCGGTTATTTGCTTAGATGTTATTGATGATAAGAAAGAAAAGAAAAATGTAATTCAACATCTAAAGAAATCTGGGAAAGAGGTTATTGCTATAACAGAAGTTCAAATGAATTCTTTTGCCGGAAATATGTTAGAGCTTCAAGGAGAGTCAGGAGCAGTATTAGTAATGAGTAAACAAGCAAATGAAAGCTTAACTAAAGAACAATTATTTAAGTTAGAGAAGCATGCTACAATTTTAGCAGTTGATTTAAAAACAATTGAAACTTTAGGGGGTGGAAGCGCAAGATGTATGTTGGCTGAAGTATTCTGACACCAGTGTCTTTTGTTTTAAAAAAAAATAAAAATAAATAAGCCTGAAAAATTAAATTTTTCAGGCTTATTTATTTTAGAATAAAATGTTTAGATAACAGTTTGAATTAATGCGTGAATTCCTGCCCATAGATATTCAATCCCTAATGCGATAACTATAAAACCAATGATTCTTGATATTGAGTTGATTCCGTTTGGCCCAAGAACTTTGATAATATGTTGTGAACCTCTCATCATGATGTAGCAAATTAAGCACACTACTAATACAGCTAATATTGTAGTTGTAATTTGACAAGTACTACTATATTCCTCGTTTAAGCCAATTAGTAAAGAAATAGATCCTGGTCCGGCCATCATTGGTATAGCTAATGGAGTAAGGGAAATACGTTCTCTTTCATGAGCTGCTTCCTTATGTTTCTTACTCATTCCTCGGTTTTTGCTAAATTCCCCCTTTAATAAAGCAAAACCAGAAGATGCAATAACTAATCCTCCAGCAATTTTTAAAGCACTTAAACTGATTCCAAAAAAAGCTAAAACATATTTTCCTAAGAAAAAAGAAATGACTAAAATAACAAAAACATTAATACTTGTAAGCATTGATGTTTTATTAACTTCCTTTTGCATATCACCTTCAGTTAAGCTAACAAAAATAGGTACTGTTCCTAATGGGTTCATTACAGAGAATAAAGCTCCAAATATGTATAAAAATAATTCCATTGTTTTAAAAATTTTGGCAAAAAAAAGAATTTTTAATGAATTAAACTTTATTTAAATGATATTTATTAAAAAACAATTTAGCTTTTCTACGAACAGTTAAAATCATCGACTAAATACGTTATTTAGTTGTGATAGTATATTAATTAGTTGTAAAGTGATTGTTTGTGTTTTTATCTTAAAAGGTTTTTGTTCACAACATAGGTATACAGTTATTAAAAGGAATAATTCTTTTAAGAAAATATAATTAATGTCGAGCATAAGTTATATTTGCAACTTATAAAAATAAGATAATGACAATTCAAGAAACACTAGCATTAAAAGTTAAGGAGGCATTTGTAGCAATTTACAAATTAGAGTTATCAACAGTAGAATTTCAAGCTACCCGTAAAGAGTTTGCAGGAGATATTACTGTAGTTGTTTTTCCTATGCTAAGGGTTGTTAAAGGAAATCCAGTAAAAATAGGAGAAACTTTAGGTCAATATATAGTAGATAATGTTACCGAAGTTGAAGCTTTTAATGTAGTTAAAGGGTTTTTGAACCTGGTTATTTCTGATGCTTATTATCTTGACTTTTTTCAAGGAATTAAAAATGAAGAGAAATATGGTTTTGTTTCACCAACAGTTGCTAATGATGCTGTAATGGTAGAATATTCCTCTCCAAATACAAATAAACCTTTGCATTTAGGACATGTTAGAAATGTATTGTTAGGGTATTCTGTAGCTGAAATCATTAAGGCTTCAGGGAAGAAGGTGTATAAAACGCAAGTAATTAACGATAGAGGTATTCATATTTGTAAGAGTATGTTGGCTTGGCATCGTTTTGGTAATGGTGAGACTCCAGAATCAGCAGGCTTAAAAGGTGATAAACTTGTAGGTAATTACTATGTGAAATTTGATCAAGAATATAAAAAGGAAATTGCAGTTTTAGTAGCAGAAGGACAATCAGAAGAAGAAGCAAAAAAACAAACTCCTTTGATTTTAGAAGCACAAGAAATGCTCCGTAAATGGGAGGCTGGTGATGAAGAAGTGGTTGCTCTATGGAAGAAAATGAATCAGTGGGTTTATGACGGTTTTGAGGTAACGTATAAAAATATTGGAGTAGATTTTGATTCGTATTATTATGAAAGTAATACCTACTTATTAGGGAAAGATAATATTACTGAAGGCCTTCAAAATGGAGTGTTTTTTAAGAAAGAAGACGGTTCTGTTTGGTGTGATTTAACTGAAGATGGATTGGATGAAAAAATAGTATTACGTTCTGATGGAACAGCAGTTTATATGACTCAAGACATTGGAACAGCTATTCAGCGTATAAAAGACAATCCGGATATTGGAGGGATGATATATACAGTAGGTAATGAGCAAGATTATCATTTTAAAGTATTGTTTTTAATTTTAAAGAAATTAGGATATGCTTGGGCTGAGAATTTACATCATTTGAGTTATGGTATGGTTGATTTACCTTCAGGAAAAATGAAGAGTAGAGAAGGAACTGTTGTTGATGCTGATGAATTAATGACAGAAATGGTAAGTACTTCAAGAGAAATATCTGAGGAGTTAGGGAAATTAGATGGTTATACAGATGCTCAAAAAGAAGAAGTATATACTACAATCGGTATGGGGGCTTTAAAATATTTTATACTAAAAGTAGATCCTAAAAAACGTATTTTGTTTGATCCAAAAGAATCTGTAGATTTTCAAGGGAATACAGGTCCTTTTATTCAGTATACATATGCAAGGATACAGGCAATTTTAAGGAAAGCTGATGTAGATTATTCAAAAAATGTAACAATATCATTACACGAGAAAGAGAAAGAACTATTGAAGCTAGTTGAGTTGTATCCAGAATTAATCCAGCAAGCAGCAGTAAATCAAAGTCCAGCTTTAATAGCAAATTATACATACGATTTAGTAAAAGGATATAATTCATTTTTTCAAAACGTATCTATCTTCGGTGCAGATACTGAGGATGAAAAAGTATTCAGAGTGCAGTTGTCTAACTTAGTAGGAAATATTATAAAATCTGCTTTTGGGCTGCTAGGGGTTACAGTTCCAGAAAGAATGTAATAAATAAATAAAACTAACTAAAATGAAAAAATATTTATACAGTACATTACTATTTCTATTTGTTTTTTCCATAAATGGGTTTGCGCAAATCAATTTTGAGAAGGGAAATTTTATTAATAATCAAGGGGAACAAATTAATTGTTTGATTAAGAATTTGGATTGGAAGAATAACCCTACTGAATTCGAATATAAGTTAACAGAAAATTCAGAGACTAAAACACTAACTATAAAGTCAGTTAGTGAGTTTGTCATTACAAGTGTGTCTAAATATGTTAGAGCCAATGTTGAAATGGATAGATCTTCAAGTGATTTAGATAATATATCATTAAAAAAAGGGGCTGATTTTAAAGAGGAAGAGTTGTTTTTAAAAGTACTTGTTGAAGGGGATAAGAGTCTATATCAGTACACAGAAAATAGGCTTAACAGGTATTTTTATAACTCAGATGCCATGAATATTGTACAGTTGGTTTATAAAATTTATGAAGTAACAACAAGTAATGAGAGTAAGTACTTTGGTAAAAATGAAACGTTCAAGCAACAATTGTTTAATAATGTTAATTGTGAAAATAAATCAATTAATAAATATGAAGCAGTTTTATATAAGCAAAAATCGTTAACAAAAATTTTCTTAAGTCATAATGAATGTAATGGTAATTCTGTTGAAACTGAAAGAGAAGAAACTGAAAGAGATGAGTTTAATTTAAGAATAAGACCTGGGCTTAATTTGTCATCACTTAGTATTCAAAATCATGGAGGAACTGTTAATAAGGATGCGGATTTTGGTAATCAAACTAATTTTAGATTTGGTATTGAAGCTGAATATGTGTTACCTTTTAATAGGAATAAATGGTCTATATTTATAGAGCCAACCTATCAGTATTTTAAAGGTGAAGTTAATGGAATATATTATTCTACGGTAAGAACTGAGGATTTTACAGTGGATTATAAATCAATTGAATTACCTATTGGAGTCAGACACAAATTTTTTATTGGAGATAAACTAAATGTTTTTTTAAATACAGCTTTTGTTATTGATATTGAGGTAGGATCTAAAGTTATTCGTTCTATTGCTGATGATTTAGATGTTGAAACAAGAAATAATATAGTATTTGGTATAGGGGCAGAATTTAGGGACAAGTTTAGTTTGGAACTTAGAATAGGGTCTAGCAGAGAATTATTACAATACGCATATTGGGAATCTGAATACAACACTACTTCATTGATATTTGGGTATAAATTGTTTTAATTTGAATATCATTATTACTCTAAAAAAAAGTATCTGATTTATTATAAATCAGATACTTTTTTTTAGAGTAACGGATTGATAGTTTATTTTAGATTTCACAATACTATTGCGAAATAAATATATCGATCACTATACGTGAGTCATTAGTATTTAGGTAAAGCAGTTGCAATATAACACTACAGAAATAAAATAGGATGTTAATATTACTGCGTTTCTTTTTTTTTAAGGTTATACTATCATAAAGTAAAATAACATTTCATGCAAAAGTGAAGAGCTAGTTAATTATAATGGTAAAATGTTTTTTTTTAATTGAATAAATTTACATTTTCACCATCATAATAACCAAAGCCATACTGTTTGGTTAAAAATACAAACCTAGTATCATCCATAAAAATCATTTTGGATATATTCATAACACTTCTGTGGTTGTGAGGTGTTTTTTTAGTGTGCAATAATACATTAGGGTCAATGATTAATTCGTTTTTAAATCCTAACGTACTTTTGTGTAGCTTAAAAAAACCATAATTTGAATAGTAGTATAATGATTCGTTGAAACCATTATAAGTCATGGGACCTATGATTTCATATTGTTTTTTATATGTAGCATCACTATTCTCTACAATACGGTAAAAACGTTTTTCAGAAGTTATTTGGTATTCATAAATCCCATTTTTTTTATATGAATATGCTGAGCCTTCACTGAAATAGTAATTTCCAACTTTATCTTGGATAATTGATTTAATACCGTAATAAAGAGGTAGTTCTTTAGGGAATTTATAGATATATTCTTTATTTAGTTTTCTTACATGATAAGGATACTTTTTCAATTGTTTTTTTTTATAATCTTTTAAATAGTCCTCTTTACTATTGAATGTTTTTTTTTCATCAAGTATGGATAAAGACTTATGATCTAGGAAGACTGATTTTTTGGTATCAAAAATGAAAACTTCAGAAAATTTTCCAAAGTCATAACTAATCCAAATTCTATCTTTCTGATCAATATATGTTAATTGTGGCTTTCTTAATTTACGATCTTTAAAACTATACATGCCATTACCAATTCTGTTTTTTTCTTTTGGCATGTAATATTTGTTGTTATATTTTACACCTTTACTTGAAATAGACGCGATTTTATTATTCGTAGTTGTATGAATAGCAAATGGAGTTCCTGTAAAAGCAGTTACCTTTTTCCATTTATTAAGCGCAGTTTCTTTTTGAATTTCTCCGTCTATAGTCACACAATAGACTTCTTTTTTTGCACTGGTATAGATGCAAGATATTTCTTTTTTTATATATGAAATGTTGCCATTATTCATATCCCAAACAACTAATTTATGCGTTTTGGAAAGTGCATAAATTAAATTATCATTTGTAGCAATATCTATGTATTTACTGTTATAAATCTTTTTACTTTGTGCAATTATAATTGTTGAAAAAAGTAAAAAGAAAAGGTATAGAATTGATTTTTCAGACATTATACTATAAAAAATGTAATTATTGGATAATAAAAATACATTTTTTATTAGAATTACAGCTGGTATTCTTGTATAATAACTTTTGTTACTCCCTTCATTTTGTGTAATTTTGCGTTTCTCAAATAAGGTATAGATATATGTTTGATAATTTAAGTGATAAGTTAGATAAAGCACTTCATGTTTTAAAAGGACATGGAAAAATAACTGAAGTAAACGTAGCGGATACATTAAAAGAAGTTCGTAGGGCTTTATTGGATGCTGATGTTAACTTTAAGATAGCTAAAGATTTTACCAAAAGAGTAAAGGAAAAAGCATTAGGGGCAGATGTATTAACAGCATTACAACCTAGTCAGTTAATGGTTAAAATCGTAAAAGACGAGTTAACTGAATTAATGGGTGGTGATACTGAAGGTCTAAATATGTCTGGTACACCAACTGTAATTTTAATGTCAGGATTACAAGGTTCTGGTAAAACTACATTTTCTGGTAAATTAGCGAACTACCTTAAAACTAAAAAAACTAAAAAACCATTATTAGTTGCTTGTGATATATATCGTCCAGCAGCCATTGATCAATTACATGTTGTAGGAGATCAAATAAAGGTTGATGTGTACTCTGATAGAGGGAATACTGACGCAGTTGCAATTGCACAAGCAGGTATTGCCCATGCAAAAGCAAATGGTCATAATGTCGTTATTGTTGATACGGCTGGTCGTTTAGCTGTTGATGAAGAAATGATGACTGAAATATCTAATGTTCATAAAGCTATTCAGCCTCAAGAAACATTGTTTGTAGTAGATGCAATGACGGGGCAGGATGCTGTTAATACAGCAAAAGCCTTTAATGATTTGTTAAATTTTGATGGGGTTATCCTGACAAAATTAGATGGTGATACACGTGGTGGAGCAGCAATATCAATTAAAACAGTAGTAAATAAACCAATTAAGTTTATTGGTACTGGTGAGAAAATGGAAGCTATAGATGTTTTCCATCCTTCTCGTATGGCAGACCGTATCCTTGGGATGGGAGATGTTGTTTCTTTAGTTGAGAGAGCACAAGAACAATTTGATGAAGAAGAAGCTAGAAAGCTTCAAAAGAAGATTGCTAAAAATCAATTTGGTTTTGACGATTTCTTAAAACAAATTCAGCAGGTTAAGAAAATGGGTAATATGAAGGACTTAATGGGAATGATCCCAGGTGCTTCTAAAGCTATGAAAGGAATGGATATTGATGATGATGCTTTTAAATATATTGAAGCTATTATATATTCAATGACTCCTGGTGAACGTCAAAAGCCATCTGTAATTAATGCTAATAGAAAAAAACGTATTGCTAAAGGAGCAGGAAGATCAGTTCAGGAAGTAAATCAGCTACTAAAGCAGTTTAATCAAATGAGTAAAATGATGAAGATGATGCAAGGCGGCGGCGGAAAGAAGATGATGCAAATGATGAAAGGAATGAAATAAATAAAAAGTGCGCTGCCAAGAAATTGACGGCGTTTTTTTATAGATAAATATAACAACACAATTAATAAAACTATAGTTACTAGTTATAGTTAAAAAAGAGAAAGAATGATATTACTAGACGGTAAAAAAACAAGTAATGACATCAAAGATGAAATAGCTGTTGAAGTAGCTAAAATTAAAACTAATGGAGGTAAAACTCCCCATTTAGCTGCTATATTGGTAGGTACAGATGGAGCAAGTATGACTTATGTTGGTGCTAAAGTTAAAGCTTGTGATCAGATTGGATTTGCTTCTACATTAATTGATTTACCTAGTGAAACTACTGAAGAAATACTATTAAGTGAAATTGATAAATTAAATAATGATAATAGTATAGATGGTTTTATAGTTCAATTACCATTACCTAAACATATTGATGAACAAAAGGTTTTAAAAGCAATTAATCCAGATAAAGATGTTGATGGGTTTCATCCTACTAATGTTGGAAGAATGGCGTTGGATTTACCGTGCTTCTTACCAGCTACGCCATATGGTATTTTAGAGTTGTTGGAGCGTTATAATATTGAGACTTCGGGAAAGAATGTTGTGGTCATGGGGAGAAGTCATATTGTAGGACGTCCGATGAGTATTTTAATGAGTCAAAAACGTAAGGCAGGTGATGCTACGGTAACGTTGGTGCATAGTAGAACAAAGGATTTAAAAAGCTTTACTCAACAAGCTGATATAATTATTGTTGCAATAGGTATTTCTGAATTTTTAAAAGGAGATATGGTAAAAGAAGGAGTAGTGATTGTAGATGTAGGGATTACTCGATTACCTGATGCAACTAAAAAATCGGGATTTCGCTTAGCAGGTGATGTTGAGTTTGAAAGTGTAAGTAAAAAAGCAAGTTATATTACACCAGTTCCTGGTGGAGTAGGGCCAATGACTATTGCAATGTTATTAAAGAATACTTTATTAGCAAGAGGGCGTCATAGTACTAGTTCATAAGTTAAAGAATACATAGTAGTTAAAAAGCCAAAATCATATTGATTTTGGCTTTTTAATTTTGTGTTTTATATGATTATTTTTTCACAGCTCGTGAACCTATAGCAAATTTATACCCAAATTGAAATTGATAAAATGCTTGATTGTCATCTCCACCCATAAAATTAAAAGTACTTAAACGTGCAAAAATGGCTTGATCATTTTTTTCAGAAGGATGATAAAAAACTTCAGTTTGACTTTTTATAACTGGAATGTTTGATGGTAAATTAATATTTTCAATTGTATTAAAATTTTTATAATCATACCATGAGAAAGTTGTTTTATATTCAAAACCAAAATGATTAAAACGCTTAGATTTTAAACCTATGCCAAAACCATAACTAAATGCTTTTACATTTTGTAATTGATTAAGTGTGTCTTTTATTTCTGTAAGTTGATAGTTGACATTACTGAATAAATTAAGTTTTATAGGTGCATCTTTGTGTTGGAATTCAAAGGTGTTAGCTTCCAGTCCCATGGTCAAAAAACGTCTTTCTATTAGGTCTAAATTATTTTTTATATCACCTGAACTTGCATCTATAAACCGGTTGTTTTCTTCGTAACGTGAGTAATGAGTATATGGAGAGATAGATTTAAAGATTTCTAATTGCCCTTTACTGCTCCCTATTTGCATAGGGAATGGTAATAAATAAAATTTTGCTTTGGCTTCTATCTGTACCAATCCGTTACTAGATTCTCCAAATAATGCTAAAAAATCAGTATATGCTCTAATCTCTAATAATTTATCTAAATCAGTTTCTTGTTTTATTTGATAGGTAGTAGAGCCTAATAAGTTAGTAGATTTATTGTTTTCATCTTTAGCGGGTAGTTCAATAACTAAATCGTGTGGTATGTAGTTATTTCCTATTTTGTAATTATAAATTAGTAAGTCACCTACTCTTAAACGAAGTTTTCTCATTTCTTTTAAGTTAAAATCAGAGTTTTCTACAGTCGTCTGTACGTAGAACAAAGAATTTTTTTTTGCATTTTTTGCAAATTTCAGAAAACTTATACCTACATGATTCTCATATATATGTAAATTTCCTTTATATTCTATTGTTACTCTAATATTGGAAAATAATCCATCTTTTATTTCAATATCAATTTTCTTAAATTTATAAGTTTTATTAGATATAATATCAAAGTCGTTGTCTAAAAAGTTAAATTCTTGGTTTTCTTTAGGTATAGTGATATCACCAAAGTAGCTAGCTTTATTCTTGCTACTTAGAACTTCATTTAGTATTCTGCCTTCTGTAGTGGTTTTATCTATGAAATTTTCTTTTATAACTTGGTCTTTTCCAAAATAAGTGTATATAACTTTTTCTTCAGGTTCTTCTTTTTTCTCTTTCAAGTCTTTAATTTTAAAATTAAAACTCTCATACCAACTGTTAATATCTACTTCTTTAACACCATTGTCTTGACAGACCTTTTTGTAGCTTAAAAAGGTTTCGTGACTTTTATTTAAACTGTCTTTCAACTTGGTTATAAGTGTACTTTTTTCTTTTAATTGAGTACTTAGTTTATCCGGATAGAAACTGGAAGTAATTTGTTCTTTTAGTTCAATAAAAGCTTTTTCTTCAAGTTTGTATTGTGTTTCAAGTTCTGTGAATTCTTCATTCAATAATATTATTTTCTCTTTGCAAAAATGATCAGGTTCTGTTTGTCCGTTAGTAACAAATGAAAAACAAATTATTAGTATTGTAAAAAGTGTTTTTTTCATCTTCATTGATTTGTTAATTAGTATACAACAAAGATAATGGGGTGAAGAACCTAAGTAAATACCCGTTATCGGGTATATTTTAATGAGAAATAGTGATACTTTAGGTGAAAATTGGAAATAGGGATTTTACTTTTAAGAGAAAGGTCTTTTTTTGAAAGTATAAAATAGATGTTTTAATAGTGTAAATGCATTTTCCTTAATTTTTAAAACTGATATTTCTTATCTAGGGCGTAGCGCATCAATTCTCCTTTTCCTTTAAGTTCTAATATACGAGCCATGTTTTTGCGATGCGTATCTACGGTGTGAATACCTATGAATAGTTCAGAAGCAATTTCTCTAGAAGTTTTTCCTTGTCCTATTAAATGTAAGATTTCCTGTTGTCGTTTAGTTAATAGACTTTTTTGTGTAGTATTGTTATTTTCTTCTAAAGAATTAGCATTTATGTTTGCGTCAAAGTAAGTACCGCCTTTATAAACTACTTTAATAGCTTCTTCAAGGGTTGTTAGTGGAGAGTTTTTTAAAATATAACCATTTGCCCCAGCGGCTAACATTTGTCGTATGGCATCTTCTTGTTCAAACATAGTAAAGGCGATGACTTTAATTTCAGGAAAAAACCTTTTGATCATTTTGGTAGCTTCAATTCCATCTAACTTTGGCATCCTTATATCAGTAATTACAACATGTGGTTGTTTTAGTTTTACTAAATTAATGAGCTCTTCTCCATTATTAGCAGTACCAGTAATTTCAATAGTTTCATGGTGACTTAATAATAATACCATTCCATCTATTAGAGATTGATGATCTTCTGCTATCGCTATTCGTATCATAAAGGAATGTCTATTATTACAGTTGTACCTTGTTGAGCTGCTGATTCAATATCAATAGTACCGTTTAAATGTTCTATACGTTTATCTATGCTATGTATCCCCATACCATTTTTAGTACTTATATTTTGAGGATTAAATCCTATACCATTATCTTCTACCATAATATTTAAGCTATCATCGTGTTGCGTTAAATGTATGGTAGCTTCTGTGGCTTGTGCGTGTTTGATTATATTGGTAATCAATTCTTGAATTATTCTAAAGATAGATAATTCCAAGCTATTTTCCAATCTGTTTTCTAAACCATGAGAAGCTACATTTATATGTAATTGCTTACTTTTATTAATAGTACTAGCTACTTTATGTAAAGCTTTTAATAGTCCATCTTTTGCCATTACTCCTGCGTTATGACTATGTGCCATGCCGCGAATTTTGTTATATGCTTCATTAACAAGTATGTCTATCTGATTAATTTGTTTTTTACCCTCTGTATTTATAGCGTTTATATGTAGCTTTATAGTGGCCATTAATGCACCTAAATCATCATGTAGATCATTAGCAATACGTTGGCGCTCTTTTTCTTGTCCGGAAATCATAGCGTCAATACTTGTTAATTCTTGTTCTTTGAGTAAAGTGCTAATTTTTTGTATTTGTAAAGCTTTATCTTTTTCAGCTAATAATTGCTTTCGCTTAGTATTTTTGTTGATATAATAGGCAAAAGAACCACCAATAAGTAAGGTTAAAATAGTTCCCATCCAGATATGTTTTTTTTGTCGTTGTTCTTGTTCTAAACTAATTTTAAGTTCTAATTTTTCTTTTTCTTTCTGTTGAGAATCTACTTTAAGTTCTAAAATTTCTTTATCTCTTTTAGCTACTTTATATTTTTCTTCTATTTCAGCAATATTAGTATTTTGCTTGGTAACGTTTATGCTGTCTTTGTATTTAGTGTGTAAAACATATGCATAATAAGATTTTTCGAATTGATCGATTTCTTTGTAGCAATCTGATATTTTTTTATTTAAAAAGGAAAGATATTCTTTTTGGTATTTTTCAATCGGTTGTTTCTTTGCTTTTTCAAGATACTTAATAGCATTTATGTAATCATACTCTTTTTCATAAGAATTTGCATAATTTATGAATAAAGGAAGCTTATACGAATGATTGATTTTAATTGCTTTATTTAAAAAAAACCTGGCAGAATCTTGTTTTTTTATATGCGGTGAGGAATATAGGACACCTAAATTACTGTAGTTTTTTTCAATATTAATTTTATCGTTTATCAATATTGCTAAATCTAGTGATTTAAAATAATATTCTTTAGCTTTTAAATGATTTTTCGGGTTGAAGTTAATATTACCATAGGCTTTATATGCTATAATTAATCTACTTGTGTCTTTTTTTTTAACTGCGTAGTCGAGATATCTATTAATATAAGGCGTGTAATCTATATCAGAATTACGTTGTGATTTTAATAATTCAAAAATTTGATAATAAATATCTATCGCCTTTTCCTTATTGTTCAGTAATTCATAAAGTGAGACAGCTTTTTTTAAATGAGAATAGGACTTATCAACTATATTGTCATTAAGATAAAGTGTACCGAGTTTAAGATTAAAGAATGCTTGTTCTTGTTTAGAAGTAGCTTTAAGTAATTTGTTAGAAAAGAAAGAAATACTGTCTTTTGTAATGCTATTAGCCTTGTTTTTTTGAAAAAAAAATAAGGCTAATAGTAAAAATATAGTTTTATGTAGATTCATTTTTTATTGTAAAATCCCACCACAAGCTTCATCGGGTATTGCTTTCCCGTCCTCAGTTACTAATTTGTTATCATCTAAACAGAAAGTTGAATCTTGCTGGGGATCATTTATTTTTTTGATAGTTCTTTCTTGAATTGACCTAATCATATCGAGAGTTAATTCACTGTTTTCTAAATAAACTATAATAGTTATTGGTTTTCTTATGTCTCTAAGCTTACCTAGTATAGGTGGATTTATGTCATTTGGCGAAAATTCGTCAGTATAAAGAGATTCTGCTTTTACTCCTTTTATAGGGTTACCAGTTTTGCTTGAGATGTGATATAATATAATATAATGGTCTATGGTCGAAATATCTTCAATAGACTCCTTCCAGTATTCATTTTTAACCATTTTTGGCAAAGCAATCTCTAATTTTATTTTATTTTCAATCCTGTTCAAGTTTGATCGATTTTTATTCGATATAAAGCTCAAACATGTTTTGTATACATTTACTCCGTTTGTTTGAGGAATATGATTTATCCAAGTAATTTTCCCTGTTGTTTTCATAAGTTCTATTTTTAGTTAGTTGTAAAAATAAGATACACTAATATAGGAAACCATACCCAATAGCGGGTATATTCTTGGAGAGAAGTTTATTGAGGCAGGAGAATGTTTTTTATAACAAGCTGTGTTTAAGGGTGTTACGGTTATTTGTTGAGCTTTATATAGTTTTACTTGATTCTTCAGTAAGGGATATTAATTTTTTTAGTTCTTCAGGAGTAATATCACGCCATTGTCCAACAGGAACATCCAAAGCAATATTCATAATACGTACACGTTTTAGTTTTGTTACTTCATACTCTAAATACTCACACATACGTCTAATTTGTCTGTTTAGACCTTGGGTTAGAGTTATTTTAAAAGTAAATTTGCTAACAGGTTCTACTTTGCAATTACGAGTTACAGTATCTAATATAGGGATACCACTACTCATTTTTTTTAGAAAATCTTGTGTAATTTGTTTATCAACCGTTACTAAGTATTCCTTTTCGTGATTATTTCTTGCTCGTAATATTTTATTTACAATATCACCATCGTTAGTTAGGAAAATTAGTCCTTCACTAGGTTTGTCCAGCCTACCGATAGGGAAAATTCGAGTAGGATAATTGATGTAATCCACAATATTATCCTTTTCAACTTTGGTGTCTGTAGTACAAACAATCCCAATAGGTTTGTTGAAGGCTAAATAGACAGGTTTTTCTTTTGATTCGGATATCAATTTACCGTCAACTCTAACTTCGTCCGTAGGAGTTATTTTAGTTCCCATTTCGGGTACTACGCCATTTATGGTTACTCTACCTTGGTCAATCAATTTATCAGCTGCTCTGCGTGAACAATATCCAGCTTCACTTAAAAATTTATTGATTCGTGTTAATTGAATTTCTCCCATGTTTTGGTTTGTCTTTTGTAAAGAAGTTTAAAGGTACAAAAAAAGCTATCCGTTTAAAGATAGCTTTAATTTATATTCAGGAATGATTGCCTATAATTTAGCGAACATTTTTTCCATTTTTATTTTTTGCTCTGCTGCTAATTCAGCATCTACTAAAATTCTACCAGAATGCTCATCAGTAATTACTTTTTTACGACCAGCAATTTCTACTTGAACTTGAGGTGGAATTGTAAAGAAAGATCCTCCAGCAGCACCACGTTCAATTGCAACAATAGCTAAACCATTTTTTACATTAGTTCTGATTCTGTTGTAAGCAATCATCAAACGCTCTTCAATTTGCTTTTGATATTTTTCAGATTTTTCTAATAAAGCCTCTTCTTCTTTTTCAGTTTCAGAAAGAATTTCATTTAACGCATCTTTCTTGTGCTTTAAGTGAGTTTCTTTGTCAGTTAAACGCTCTTGCGCTTTTCCAATAACATCACTTTTATGTTCAATCTGTGCTTTAAATTCTTTAACGTTCTTTTCTGCTAATTCAATTTCTAATTCTTGAAATTCAGTTTCCTTAGCTAAAGAGTTGTACTCTCTGTTGTTACGAACGTTGTCTTGTTGTTTTGTATATTTTTTAATTAATACCTTTGATTCCTCAATACCGTTTAGTTTAGCTTTAATGCTATCTTTAAGTGTATCAATATCAGTATTAAAGTTTTCAACCCTTAAACTTAACCCAGCTACTTCATCTTCTAAATCTTCAACTTCTAAAGGAAGCTCTCCTCGTACATTTCTGATTTCATCAATACGAGAGTCGATTAATTGCAAGTTGTATAATGCTCTTAACTTATCTTCTACTGAAATTTCTTTTTTCTTTGCCATATCTTAAAAATAATTGACAGGATTAGTATTAATGCCTGATAAAACGATTGCAAAATTAGGTATTTTTTTGCTAAGAAACTCATATAAAAGTGTTTTTGTGTACTGCTCACTTTCATAATGTCCAATATCGCATAATAAAATACCATTTTCTGCTTGATAGAAGTCATGATATTTTAAATCAGAAGTAATATAAACATCTGCTCCTGACGCTTTAGCGTTTTTAATAGCACTACTTCCGGAACCTCCTAGAACTGCTATTTTTTGAATCTTTTTTCCTAGTAAATTAGAATGCCTCACACATGAGGTATTCATTTCTTTTTTTAAGAATGTTAAAAAAGTATCTTCATTCATTGGAGTGGCCAGTTCCCCTATCATACCTAAGCCAATATTCTGATGTACATTGGTAAGTTTAGTTATTTCATAAGCAACCTCCTCATACGGATGATTTGTAAATAATGCTTTTAATATTTTCGATTCTAAATGTTTCTCAAACGTTACATTAATTTGAGTTTCATTTTCAATATGAAATTCTCCTTTTGTTCCTACCTGTGGATTAGAATTTTCATTACCTCTATATGTTCCTTTACCTAAAGTATTAAAACTACATTTGTCATAATTACCTATGTTGCCTGCACCTGCAATAAATAAAGCTTCTCGAAGTTTGTCAGCATTTAAATGTGGGACGTAGGTGGTTAATTTTTGTATGAAATTAGATTTTGGAATAAGTGTATTCCTATTAATTAAATTTAACCTATCACAAATTGTGCTATTAACTCCATCTTGTACATTGTCTAAAGCAGTATGAGTAGCATATATAGCAACATCATTTTTTATAGCTTTAACAATAACTCTGTTTACATAATCTTGACCATTAAATTTTTTAATTCCTGAAAAAACTATAGGGTGGAAACTAACAATCAAATTGCATTTTTTTGCAATTGCTTCGTCAATAACTTCTTCTAATGTATCATGAGTGATTAATATACCGGTTAGTATAGTGTTTTTGTCTCCAACAAGTAATCCAACATTGTCGTAACTTTCGGCGTAAGCTAGCGGAGCTAACTCTTCCATATGTTGAATAACATTTTTTATTTGCATAGTATAGTCAGTTGAAAAAATTACAGTTTCAAAGATACATATTTATCATTTGCAAGTGGAGTATAGATAGTTTACTTTCGTAAAGTGCTATTTTTAAGAAAAATATTGTTCCCGTTTTCTATCATTTATGATATAATAACATCTGTTAGGAATTTCTTTTTTGATAAAGGAATTTTTGAAAGTAAAAGTTATGATTTACCTGTGTTAGCAGTTGGTAATTTATGTGTAGGAGGGACGGGGAAATCGCCAATGATTGAGTATTTAATCAGATTGGTAAAAGATGATTTTTGCATAGCAACTTTAAGTAGAGGGTACAGAAGAAAATCAGAAGGGTTTGTGTTAGCAAATTCAGCTTCAACTGCAGACGATTTAGGTGATGAACCAATGCAATTTCATCAAAAATTTGCAGGTATTAAAGTTGCCGTTGATGCTGATAGACAAAATGGGATTTCACAATTAATTGAGCAAGTTAATCCTGATGCAATTCTATTAGATGATGCTTTTCAACATAGAAAAGTTACAGCAGGATTTTATGTGTTACTTACAAAATACGATTCATTGTTTGTGGACGATTTAATTTTGCCTGCAGGAAATTTAAGAGAATCTAAAAGAGGGGCTAAACGTGCCAATATTATTGTGGTTACTAAGTGTCCGGAAAGCCTATCTGTTGAGGAGCAATTTAGAATAAGAGGTAAGCTATATGCTTCTGGAAATCAGCAAGTATTTTTTAGCTGTATTTCATATGCAAAAGAAGTATGCGGAAGTGAAAAACCAAAACTATTAATAAGTTTAAAAGAAAAAGAATTTACCTTAGTTACTGGGATAGCTAATCCTAAGCCATTGGTGAATCATTTAAATAGTTTAAATCTTAATTTTGAGCATATTCCTTATAAAGATCATCATAATTTTTCTGAAAAAGAACTAAATGATCTTTCTAAAAAAGACTTGATAATTACTACAGAAAAAGATTACATGCGTTTAAAGGATTCGCTTACAAATGTATTTTATTTGCCAATTGTTACTGAGTTTTTAAATGATAAAGAAGTTTTTGATAAAAGAGTTTTATCCTTTCTAAGGAGTTAAAACAATTGAGGGATTAAACAAAACTAACCAGTTTATATTTTCTTGAAAATCCTGAAAAATAACCCTGTCAGGAATAAATCAATAAGTATGGAGAATTTATTCTCACCTATAGGACTATTGTTTTAAGTATTGCTTAGTATAGAATTAGAATGTTAAATAACATGTTGTAAGAACATTTTTAAGAATTTGACTTAATCAACTGTAAATATATTTTCTTAAAGAAAGTATCTGCTTTAAATGGCTTAGATAAAATATCGTTAAAACCAGCTTCGTTAAACCTAATCAAGTCCTCTTTCTCAATTGTTATGGCGGTAAGCGCGATGATTGGGATAGTACTATTAAATTTTCTAATTCTTTTAGTGGCTTCAACTCCTCCTATTCCAGGCATATGAATATCCATTAAAATTAAGTCAAATTGTTGTTCTTGTGCTCTTAAAATGGCGTCTTCACCATTATCAGCAGTTACACAATTAATTTCTTTTTTTGTAAGTGTTTTTTGCGTGATTAACTGGTTTATTTTAACATCATCAACTAATAAAATATTTTTATTTTGAAGTATATCAAGTAGATCAGTTGGGAATATTTCTGTGCTTTTTGGGGTGTCAATACTTTCTCTTTTAGCAAGGTCAAGTGTGATTTCAAAGTAAAAATTTGTACCTACGTTTGGTTCGCTTTTTAATTGAATTTTACTCCCCATAATTTCTAATAAATTTTTAACTATAGTTAAGCCTAATCCAGTACCTCCATATTTTCTGTTAATTTGTACAGACCCTTGGGAGAAGCTTTCAAATATTTCATCTTGTTTATCGTATGAAATTCCTATTCCACTATCTTTTACTTCAACTAATAAATCAATAGTGTTTAGTGTAGAGCCAGTTTTCTTAATATTCAAATTTACATCTCCATTTTTTGTGAATTTGATTGCATTACTGGTTAAGTTAATTAGAATTTGTGAAATACGTAAAGAATCACCTAATATGTAGTCAGGAATATTCTCTTCATAATTTAAATGAAGTTTAGTATTATTGTCTTTTGCAGCTTTATTTTGCGTGAATAAAACTTCTTCTGTTAATTTTTTTAAATCAAAAGGTATTTTTTCAAGTTCTACTTTCTTAGCTTCTATTTTGTTTACATCAAGGATATCGTTAATGAATGTTAGTAAATAATCACCTGAAAAACGCAAAGATTTTAAATATCCTTTTTGAGATTCTTTTGGGTCTTCGTCTAATAATAAATCAGTTAATCCTGTAACGGTGTATAAAGGGGTCCTTAACTCATGTGTAATAGTTGATAGAAAGTTTGCTTTTGCTTTTGTAGCTTTTTCAGCTTCGTCTTTAGCAATGATTAATTGGTTATTAGTGCTTTGTAATAATAAATTAGCTTTCTTCCTTTTCTGATTATTATTAAATAAAAAGATAATGAAAGAAAAGAATAAAATTAAGAACGCCAAACCTAAGAATGTCAGTGTTTGATTCTGTTTAAGAAGTTCTTGACTCTGTCTAAGCTCTTCTCGGTTTTGTTCAATAATTCTATCTTGTTTACCAAAATCTAACTTTGCAATTGATTCAGCAGATAAACGTTTTTCGTTAATAATATAGATGCTATCCATTAACTTATTATGTGTTTTTAGTAGTTCAATAGCCTTTGAGGGATCTCCACTGTCTTCATAAATAGTACTAAGTGTTTTGTATCCATGAGTAATAATTAATCGATATTTATTTGCCATACCCATATCAATAGCTTTTTTACAACTAATAATTGCATCTGTATGTAAGTTTAACTCATTCAAAGCTTGGGATTTATAAAGCAATATTTCAGCTAGCTCTCTTGTTTGAGCATACTTTTTTGCGTCCTTAGAGGCTAGTTCAAATACTTCATTTGCTTTGTCAAAATCTTCTTTTTGCAAATATAATTTTCCTTTGTTTTTGAAAATTTTGGTTCCACTACTAAATAATGATAAAGATTTATAGATTTTTAATGCTTCATCAAAGTAAACTAAAGCTTGATGATAGTTGCCTAATTTTGTATGTAATAGGCCTTGTGCATTTCGTGTTTTTGCTAAATCTTCTTCAAAGTTATTGTCGTTTTGAATTTTTGAGGCTTTGTTTAGGTTAATACTTGATTCTTGAAGCTTTTTTTGATCCATTAAAGTAGTTCCAATTTCCCTGTATACCTTTGCTTCATACTCAGGATTGTTAATTTTAATGGCTAGAGATAATGCAATATTGCAATGCCTTAATGCTTCGTCATAATCAAGAATTCTTTTAACATCTTTTGCTTTTTCTAAAAGCTCAAGTATTTGGTATTCAGGGTCTTCGTCGTTTTGTGCAAAGAGTGAAATTGAAGTTAGAAATAAGATACAGAATATGATCTGTTTTATGATTGATTTCATTTGTATTTTGTTAATGTGTAGCCGACGATTAATTATTTGCTTTCAAATAGGCAAATAAAGATACACTATTTGAGTAATTCTTACTCAATAGTTCTCACGTAATATTGCAGAAGGGTTATTTGTTTAAAATCTTAATTAAATCAACGAGTCTATTGCTGTAACCTATTTCATTATCATACCAGCCAACAATTTTCACCATTTTTCCAATGACGGAAGTTAATTGTGCATCAAAAGTACATGAATAAGGATTATTGATAATGTCTACTGATACTATTGGATCTTCAGTATAATCTAATATTCCTTTTAGGTTAGTATTTGCAGCTTTCTTGAAAGCACTGTTGATTGCTTTAATACTAGTTTCATTTTTCACATTAAAAGTAATGTCAGTTAAAGACCCGTCTGGTACTGGTACTCTAATTCCACAACCACCAATTGTATTAGATAGTTTTGGGAAAATAGTAGTTAAAGCTTTTGCAGCACCTGTTGTTGTTGGAATTATGGATTGGGTGGCAGCTCGCGCTCTTCTTAAATCTCTATGTGGTTGATCGTGTAAACTCTGATCTGTAGTAAAAGAATGTATTGTAGTTATATATGCTTGTTCAATTCCGCACAATTCGTCTATGATTTTAATCATGGGCGCGGCATTGTTAGTTGTACATGAAGCATTGGAAACAATTGTTTCTGTTCCATCTAAAATTGTTTCGTTTACACCAATAACAATCATTTTAATGTCATTTGATTGCGGTGGAACAGCTAATATTACTTTTTTAGCTCCATTGTTTAAATGGTGATTTAATTCTGTAGAAGTTTTAAATTTCCCTGTAGCTTCAATTACTATATCTACATTAAATGGTTTCCAATTAATATCTTCAATAGCTTTGTAATTACTTAAAGGAATTATACTGTTGTTTACTAGTATATTGTGTTTGTTAGTAGCAATAGTTGCATTACTTACCCCATGAATACTGTCATACTTTAGTAAGTGAGCTAGTGTTGTAGTATCTGCTAAATCATTAATAGCAACAACTTCAATAGTAGGGTTGTCGATAAGTAATCTAAAAAGACTCCTACCGATTCTACCAAAACCATTGATTGCTATTCTTGTTTTATTTTTCAAGAGTTATAATATATGCTTGTGTGCTTTGTATGATGAACGAACTAATGCACCACTTTCCACATGTCTAAATCCAAGTTCTTTTCCGATTTTTTCGTACTCAGCAAACTCATCAGGAGTAACAAAACGTTGTACAGGTAAATGTTTTTTACTTGGTTGTAAATATTGCCCAATGGTTACAATATCTACATTTGCATTTCTGATGTCATGTAAAGTTTCAATAACTTCTTCTTTTGTTTCTCCTAAACCAAGCATGATGCCAGTTTTGGTTCTTCTTTGTCCGTTAGTTTTTAAATAACGTAATACTTCTAAACTACGTTCATATTTTGCTTGTATACGAACTTCCCTTGTTAATCTTTTTACAGTTTCCATATTGTGAGAAATAACCTCAGGAGCAACAGTAATCATTTTATCTAAATGTCTTTCTATACCTTGAAAATCTGGAATTAAAGTTTCAATAGTTGTTTCGGGGTTCATTCTTCGCACAGCTTTAACTGTTTCAGACCAAATGATGGTTCCCATATCTTTTAAATCATCTCTATCAACTGAGGTTAATACAGCATGTTTAATTTTCATTATTTTTATGGAGCGACCAACTTTTTCAGGTTCATCCCAGTCAACAGTTTCTGGTCGACCTGTTTTTACACCGCAAAATCCACATGAACGTGTACAGGTATTTCCTAAAATCATGAAAGTAGCTGTTCCTTCTCCCCAGCATTCTCCCATATTTGGGCAGCTACCAGAGGTACAAATTGTGTTTAATTTGTATTTATCTACTAGTCCTCTTAATTCAGTATATTTTTTTCCAACAGGGAGTTTTACTTTTAGCCACTTTGGTTTTCCTTTTGGAGGTAATACACTAGATTGATCTGTATTCATAAAAAAAAATATTTCTAAGGGAGACAAAGGTAAACAGAAAAATAGTATTTTTTACGGTATTATTTTAAATGCGTGTTTTTTTGCTTTTTTAAATTTATTTTTAATGTGATTTTCTCCATCTTGATATTCTATTCCCCATGATTGCTTAATATTAATCTCACTTAATCGACAAGCATACTTTTTATGCTTGTCGATTAACGCTTTTCTATCAAGGTACTTATAGTGTAGTAATTTAAATTCAATAAGTTGATTTTTTTTGTATCTATTTTTTAATTCAGGATTACAGGTATGAGCACCATAATCATAATTAATTTCTTTTACATACTTGGGGCTAAAAATGATTGTTTTGTCAAACCTATAGTTTCTTACTCCATATTTTATTTGCTCAAAAATTGATTTGCTATAGTTTGTAGGGAATTTATTAGAGTACATTTCATAGCCAATCATACAGCAAATAGAGGGTTTGTATTTATTGAGTTTTTCAAGTTCTAAACTGAAGTTGTCACTATACAATAACTCATCCATATCACAGACAATTACATAGTCAGCTTTGCTTTTTTTCCAACAATTATTTTTTAAACTAGTTTGTATATCCTCTCTACATTGATTGTTAGTGTCAAAAGGTATAATTTTTACATTTTGATACTCATTAGTAATTATAGAAATAGTTTCGTCATTACTGTAATTATCCATAATGGTAATTTTATCACAGAACTTAGAATAATGATTAAGAGTGTGGCGAATCATTTTTTCTTCATTATAACAAAAGATAAATGCATCTATTTTCATATTAGTAAAATTTGATTGGAGACCATTACATTATGGAAAAGTATGTTATTTTTTTCGTTGAATAATTTCTGATAGTAATTTCCTAGCACGTAATAATTTCACTTTTACGTTTGTCATTGGCTCATTAATCTCTTCAGAAATTTCTTTATAGCTCATTTCTTGAAAGTATCGCAGTTGAATTACTTCCTGGTAATGAGGTTTCAATTTTTTTATATCACGTAATAATTTTGCTAAATTTTGTTCAATGATAATCTTATCTTCAGCCGAAGGAGCGTCGTCAATAATATCCTGTAGTGCATCATTAACTTTATTTAGATTATTTAAGGTAATTGAAGTTTTCTTTTTTCGTAAAATATCATGATGAATATTTTTAGAAATTGTAATTAACCATGTACTAAACTTATATTCTTCGTTGAATAAATCAATTTTATGAAAAGCTTTAGAAAATGTTTGAATAGTGATGTCTTCAGCGTCAATTTCATTTTGAGTTCGTTTTAACTGAAACCCGTAAACTTCTTTCCAATATGTGTCTAATAAAAAATTAAACGCACTTTGGTTGCCTTTTTTTGCTTTAGCAATTTGTTGTAATAATATGTCGTTATTTAATTCCAATGATTTGGTTTTGAAAACCTATTAGTTATAAATATAGTTAATTGAAATAGAATTAAAAAAAAATCTAAAAAAGGAATTACTAAAATTAAATCTTGCTCATTTAGTTTTTTTGCAGAAAAACCATAAATAAGATATTGAACTAAAATTCGTGCTCCGAAAATGATTAAGACTAATTTCCATTGAAAAAGTAAGCTTATTAAAACAATGAATAAGGACCAAAAAAGAATTTGTGACAGATAAAATAGCCCTAAAAAGAATTGATCTTTTCCTTTATAATGGTTGGCAGTAGAAACATGTCTTCTTTTTTGTTTGAACCATTCAGAAAATGTTTTTGAAGGATTTGATAATGTATGTGACTCTTCTGAAAATTCAATATTAGTATTTTTTTTCGTAGCTACTTGATTAACAAATAAGTCATCATCACCTGAACGAATTTTCATATGATTCATAAAGCCGTTTACATTGAAGAATTCTGTTTTATGATATGCTAAATTTCTACCAACCCCCATATAAGGGTTACCAATTTTAGCATATGAAAAATATTGTATGGCTGTTAAAAGTGTCTCAAATCGTATTAAAGCGTTAAGGATTGAGTATTTTTTCTTTTTGTAGGCTCCATAGCCTAAAACAAACTTTTTCTTTTCAGAAAAGTTAGCACTCATACTTGAAATCCATTGATTAGATTTTGGAGAGCAATCAGCATCTGTTAATAGCAAATAATCATTTGAACTAGCTTTAATGCCTAAGGTTAGTGCATATTTTTTACTTCCCCAAAATGCTTCATTATTTTCTACATTTACAATTTTAATGTTTGAATATTTCTCTTGAAAGGATTCCATCACCTCTAAGGTATCATCATAAGAAGCATCATTAATTAAAACAATTTCAAAGTTAGGGTATTGTTGTTCTACAATTGAGGGTAAAAATATTTTTAAATTTTCAGCTTCATTTTTTGCGCAAATTAACACAGAAACAGGAATGTCTTTTTGCGCTAGTTTCTTTTTTTTTGCAAAAGAAAACCTGCTAAAAATGAAAAGGAAATAAATAAGTTGAATACTAGTAATAGCTATAAAAGCATATAGTAAAATTGTAAGCATATACTGGATAGGATAGAGGAGTCGTTATTTAGTCTTTGTGCTGAGGTTCATCACAGTTTCCAATTTCATCGGCTGGTTTTCCGCAAAAACCGCAAGCTTCGCCATCTTTGTTTAACATTGGGTTTTGGCTAGCACATGTCCCGGCAAAATTTCCGTCTTTTTTCGCCCAAATTTTAATAGCAATACCTATAACTGCAAGAGATAGTAATCCAAAAGTAAGTAAAAGAAGTTTCATTGTAGATAATTTATATTACAAAGGTAATATTTTTTAAGCAAAAAAAATGACTCGCATAGCGAGTCATTTTTATAAATAGTTGGTTGGTTAAATGAATCTATTTAATAATTAATCGTTTAAATAATTCGTTGTTTCCAGTTTGTACTTTTAAAACATAAACTCCTTTTGCTAGAGTGTTGAAATTAACAGTTTGATTGAATACGTTTGAATTGTTTTCAAAACGTTGCTCAGTAATCTTTCTACCTCTAATATCGTATGCTATTAATAAAACAGAATTATTACTTGTAGAGTTAAAAGAAATATGAAACTCTCCACTATTAGGGTTAGGCCATAATGCAAATGAATCTGCAATTTTGGAATCTTCTATAGCTAATACAGGACTTCCGCAAATCTCAACACTCCATGAAGTTATTGTTCCTGTACCATCAGTCCAGTTGTCATATACATGTAGCTTCCAGTCACCAACACTATTTTCACCATTTAATACAGATAAAGGGTTTGTTGGGCTATATGTTGCAGTAAAAGGTGCGTTAGCTCCTACAACTGCTGTTATTGCAGTAGTTCCTGCATCATCTAATACTGTGTTGGTGAAGTTGTTTCCATCATTACCAGATATGTAAGTAATAAGGTCAATTGATGTTCCTGCGGGGCTAATTAAAACCACTCTTAAATCTTCAACATAATCATAAGCAATATTTAAGGTAACGTTAACGTCTGTAACTGTTACATTGTTTGTAATAGAAATAATAGATTCTCCAGGAGCAACTTCTGTACCATTTACTGTAGCGTTTGGAATGGCTACAGTTGCACTATTTGTTTCTGTTGTACAAGAGATACTTGCCGTTGTAAAGTTAAAAACTGATGAATATACAGATTCTCCACATCCATTTACGGCTTTAACTCTCCAGAAATATTGTGTAGCTTGTGTTAATCCAGTAGCAATATAATTTGTTGTGCTTACAGAGTTAGATGTTGTGTTTGCAGTAAACCCAGCGTCAGTAGCAGTTTCTACCGTATAGGTAGCTGCATTTGCTGAAGCTGTCCAAATCAAGTTTGTTGGCATAGCTTGTCCGGTAGCTCCGTTTGTAGGAGTTGTTAATGTTGGTATAGCTGGTATTCCAGCTTGAACAGATAATACAATATCTACAGTTTTAGTAGTAGTTCCAGCAGCAGAAATAGTCATTGGATAATTACCAGGTGCTACATTAGCTATATTACCTATTGTTAAAGTGAAATTACCAGCTGCATTCATAGATGTTGGGCTAAAAATTGCCGTTGCATTAGTTGGTAAGCCAGCTGAAACACTTAAAAGCGTATTGGTATTGTATCCATTTGAAATCCCAAAGGTTAAATTGAAAACTCCATTTGTAGGAGCACAAACAGCAACAGGGCTATTATTTGCAGTAACTGTAAAATCAGGTGATTGACAAGAAAGAACATTTGTTTTCCAGTCTGAAGCAACAGTAGCAAAATAAGCTTCGACTCTTGTGGCTTGACCAGCAGTAAACATAAACATATGAGTATCATTAACATAATCCATGTAATTCATGGTTAATGCTTTCTCACTACTAACACACCCAGCAACAGAGCCAGGTGCAGGTGTTCCGTAAGTTGCTGCAGCAACAGCAGGTGTATCAGATACACTATCACCAGGAGCAGCACAACCTGCATTAAAAGTGTGATCTAGATTATAGAAGTGACCTAATTCATGTGTTACAGTTCTTCCTAGGTTGTATGGAGCGGCAGGAACAAAACCTGTACATCCAGCTCCTGTACCATAAGAAGCAAAACTCATCACCACACAGTTTCCTCCGGAGATACTACCTGCTAAAGGTGAGTAACCTAATATACCCGATCCAGCATCTTTAATAACAAAATTCATGTATCCTGCCCAAGTAGTGTTTGAGTCTGTAGTAGCATATGATCCAGATTGTGAGCCAATAGTTACGGCTTTATTACCATTTGTTATCCCTGAACTTGCAGGATGATTTTTTGTTGCAATACAGAAAACAACATCTACAGCTCCTGGTGTTATACCAGGATAGAAGGAGGTTGCAGCAGCCCAACCAGCTGCGTGATCTGCATTAGTTTTGGTATAATCTGCATTAATTACATCTATTTGCGATTGAGCATGAGTTTCTAAACAAGCTCTATTAGCTTCAGTTCCCGTTGGAAAGTGAACTGCAACAGGAATGTAAAGAGTCGCTTTTTTTTGGTATGTACCATTGGTTTTTTGAGTTAAAATTTCTTCATACTTAATATTAAAAGCAGCTTGTCTTCTTGCGTACTCTTTTGCGAAAACTGGGTCTTGGAGTAGTTTACTCATGTGTTGTTCCATTCCACATGATCTGTGATCATCAACTCTTTGTTGGTTTTGAGCTGTAATAAAACTCATTGTTAATAGAGTCACGAAAAGACTCAATAAAGTAATTTTTTTCATCGTGTTGTTTGAATTTTGGTTTCTTCAAACATATCGATTAAAAGCTTCTTATTGCCGACGAAATGAGTTATTGATGAGGGGTGAAATTGATTTTAATGAGTTTTTAATGAGTTTTTAACTAAATAAAAATGAATTTAACTTGTTGTCTTATAGCTTTTTATGATTGATATAAAAGTTGTTGTCAATTGAGAAGTTATTTATATTTCCATTACTAGTTTTATAGTTCTTTGTTTTATTTGTAACATCCAGCCAAATAATTTTTCCGTTAACCCACACTTTTACAGGCATACTAAAATTATCAACTGTATTGGTAAAACTATAACTTATTTGGTTTCTTTTAATTTGATATTCTAGAATTGGAATTTTAACTGTTCTTAAATATTGATAAAAAAAACGATTGATTTTTAAATTCCCTTTTTTAATAATATAATCTTCTATTTGTTTTGTGGTAACCTGTTGGTGATAAAAATCTTTGTTTAGTCCTCGCAATATTTCTTTCCATAAAATATCGTTATTAATTATCTGACGTAAAGTGTGGAGTATGTTTGCTCCTTTATAATACATGTCACTAGATCCTTCGTTGTTAACATTGTATTGACCTATTATTGGTTTGTCGTTACGGATAGCTCTTCTCATACCAATAACATATTTATTTGCTTCTTCGGTAGAAAAGTGGTAATCGATAAATAAACTTTCTGAATAAGTAGTAAAACTTTCGTGAATCCACATATCGGCTACATCTTTATTGGTGATGTTATTGGCAAACCATTCGTGTCCACTTTCATGTATGATAATATAATCAAACTTTAGTCCTACACCAGTACCGCTTAAATCTCTTCCTAAATAACCGTTTTGATACTGGTTTCCATAGGTTACGGAGCTTTGGTGTTCCATACCTAAATATGGAGCTTCAACTAATTTGTAACTGTCTTCATAAAATGGATAAGGTCCAAACCAGTGTTCAAATGCGGCTAAAGTCATTTTTGCTTGTTTGAATTGTTTTTTAGCTTTCGCTAGGTTGTGTTTTAGTACCCAATAATTACAATCTAAGTTTCCTTTTTCGCCTTGAAAAATCTCTGAAAAATGGATGTAATTTCCAATATTAATATTTACACCGTAGTTATTGATAGGGTTTTTAACTTGCCAATGAAAAGTTTTTATTTTAGCTTCTTTATCGTGAATAATATTGATGAGTCTACCATTAGAAACATCTGTTAAGTGTTCTGGAACAGTAATATGCATATCGATACCATTTTCGGGTTCATCATAGGTGTGATCTTTATTTGGCCACCAGATACTTGCTCCAATTCCTTGGTTTGAAGAAGCAATAAAATCGTTTCCTTTTTCGTCTTTTCTCCAAGTAATACCTCCTGACCATGGTGGATTTCTACTTTCAGTGGGTTTTCCTTCGTAATATATAGTGATTTTTTCTTTTGAATTAATTGGGAGGTTTTTCGAGAAATTTATCCAATAGACGTTTCCTTCTCTGGAATAGTTAAGTTCCTTGTTTTGATGTGTAATTTTAGTTATTTGTAAAGGTTCTTGTAGATCGATCTGCATTTTTTTTGCAGGTTTTATTACCTCAAAATTAATGGTATTACTTCCTTTAATAGTTTTAGTTTTTGGAAATACTTCAACAGCTAGTTTATAATGTTTTAAATCCCACCATTCCCGTTCTGGGGTTATACTACCACGTAAAGAATCTTGACGAGTGAATTTTTCTTTATGTTCAAATAGACCGCTTTGTGCCGAAAGAAATATAGGAAATAGGAGTAATAGTGTGAAAAATTTCATTTGAATTTATTTTACACTAAAATAGGTATATGGTTGAAATAGTATGGGGTATAATTGTTAAAATATTTATAAAGCTTATTTAGTATACATTCACTTCAGGATTAATTTCAATCCCAAATTGCTTAAAAACTGCAGCTTTTATCTTCATAGCTAAGTTCCAGATTTCTTTTCCGCTTGCATTACCGTAATTTACCAATACTAAAGCTTGATTTTTATGTACTCCAGCATCACCAAATGTCTTTCCTTTAAAGCCAGCTTGTTCAATTAACCATCCCGCAGGGATTTTTACTTCACTATTTGAAACTCTATAACTTGGTGCATTGGGGAACTTAATAATAAATAGTTCAAATTCAGTTTGAGAAATAATTGGGTTCTTAAAAAAACTACCACTATTACCTAAAACTTTTGGGTCAGGTAATTTGGACTGTCTAATAGCAATTACTGCATTAGATATTTCTTTCAAAGAAGGTGAGGTTATGTTTTGGTTTTGAAGTTCGTTTTCTATTGCACCGTACCCGGTATTTAAATCATGATTTCTTTTAGTTAATTTAAACGTAACAGAAGTAATTATATATTGTCCTTTTAATTCATTTTTGAAAATTGAATTTCGATACCCAAATTCACAAGTTGCTTTAGAAAATATCTTTGAAACTCCAGTTTCAATTTCAAGAGCATTACATTCAATAAAATTATCTTTTAACTCTTTACCATAAGCTCCAATGTTTTGTATTGGGGCAGTACCTACATTTCCAGGAATTAACGACATGTTCTCTAGTCCACCATATCCTTTGTCTATACTCCAGAGGATAAACTCATGCCAGTTTTCTCCTGCATTTACTGTAACCCAAGCAAAGTCATCATTTTCTTTAAGAATTGTTTTTCCTTTGATATTTACATGTACAACTAAAGCATTCTCAATGTTTTTTGTAAGCAGCATATTGCTGCCACCACCAAGAATAAATAGGTTTTGATTATTTAGCTGTAGTACTTTTAGCAATTCATTTGTATTCGTTACAGCAATGAAATTTTTTGCAGTAACATCAATACCAAAAGTATTGTAGTTTTTTAGAGAAATGTGATGGGATATATTCAAAATGAAGATTCCCGCCGGAGCGGGAATTAGTGTATTATATTAGTAATTCCTTTACAGAATGTAAAATACTTATTTTTTCTGATATTCAGCTAATGCAACTTTTAAAATATTAGCGGCACTAATTAAATCTTCATTTTTAAGAACATATGCTATACGAATCTGATTTAATCCAACACCAGGTGTAGAATAGAAACCGGCTGCTGGAGCAACCATTATTGTTTCTCCGTTTAAGTTAAAATCTTCTAATAACCATTGAGCAAAAGCATCTGCGTCAGCAATAGGTAATTCAGCGATACAATAAAAAGCTCCTTTTGGAGTAGCTACCTTTACACCGTCAATTTTTTTTAACTCGGAAATTAGTGTATTTCTACGCTCTGTATATTCCTCAATTACATCTGTAAAATAACTTTCAGGAGTATCTAATGCAGCTTCTGAAGCAATTTGTGCGTATGTTGGAGGACTTAAACGGGCTTGTGCAAATTTCATTGCTGTAGCCATGAAAATTTTATTTTTTGAAACAATACATCCAATACGTGCACCACACATACTATAGCGTTTAGATACAGAATCTATAACAATAGCATTGTCGTTCAAATCATTTTCTGCTAAAATCGAATGATGTTTTAATCCATCGTAAGCAAACTCACGATAAACTTCATCTGCAACTAAAAATAAATCATGCTTTTTAACGATAGCTGCTAATTGTTTTATTTCCTCTTTGCTGTATAAGTATCCAGTTGGATTACCTGGATTACAAATTAAGATTGCTTTTGTTTTTGGAGTAATTAATTTTTCAAATTCTTCAATGGCAGGTAAAGCAAACCCATTGTCAATACTTGACATTACAGGTACAATGTTAACCCCAGAAGCGGTTGAAAATCCATTATAATTAGCGTAAAATGGCTCAGGAATAATAACTTCATCACCAGCGTCCATAATACTACCAAAAGTAAATAACAATGCTTCAGAACCTCCAGTAGTTACAATAATGTCGTCATGATTAACATTTACATTATGTTTACTGTAGTATGCCGCAATTTTCGTTCTGTATTCTTCAGACCCTTCAGATCTAGAATACGCAAGAACTTCTAAATTATTGTTTTTAATAGCATCAAGTGCAATTTTTGGTGTTTTAATGTCAGGTTGTCCAATGTTTAAATGAAAAACTTTGTTCCCTCTTTTTTTAGCGGCTTCTGCAAATGGTACTAACTTACGAATTGGTGATTGTGGCATTGCATTACCTTTAGCTGAAATTTTAGGCATTTTATTTTTAATTTTAGGATGACAATATTACATCTTTTATTGAAATATGGAAGTGTTTTTATTACGTTAATTTTTGTTAAATTAGAATTTGGTTTATTAATATTTTTGTAACTTTTATGTATACTCTCAATTAATGTTTATATATATAAAAAAATACATATTTATTTCTATCTGCTTGATTTTTTCGAGTTTATTATTTGCTCAATCGTCATTTAAGATGGTGAGTGATAATAAAAAAGTAAAAATTCCTTTTAACTTAGTTAGTAACCTTATTGTTATTCCAGTAAAGTTAAATGGAGTAGAGTTGTCCTTCTTATTAGATACTGGTGTAAGAGAAACTATATTGTTCAATGTAAGTAAAGTAGATTCTTTAATGTTAAATAACGCAAAAGCGTTTACTGTTAAGGGGGTTAATGATGTTGAGGTAACTGCATTAAAATCAAAAAATAATTTTTTGGAAATAGGTGATTTAAAAAGTGAAGCACATGATATATATGTTGCGTTTAATCAGAATACAAATTTATCGTCTTATTTAGGGGAAGAAATACATGGTATTTTGGGGTATCACTTGTTTAAAGATTTTATAGTTGAATTTTCTTATAGTAAGAAATTCATTAAAGTATTAAAAAAAGGGACTTATAAAAAGAAGTGGAAGCGCTATACGCCTTTAGATTTAACTTTTTCAAAAGGAAAACCATATGTTGTGGCAAAAATTCGTGATAAAGATAGGAAGTTCTTGCTTGACACAGGTATGAGTGATGGGGTTTGGATGTTTAAGGAAGATAGCTTGTCTACAGGTAATTATGGGTATTATAAAGATTTTTTAGGGATGTCAGTTTCTGGAGAAATTTTAGGGAAAAGAAGTAAAATTGAGCAGCTCATTTTTGCGAATAAAACATTTAAAGATGTTAAAATATCTTATCCGGATGAAGCTACTCTACCAAGAGAAATAAAAGAGTTTAAAGATAGAGCTGGTAGTATTGGAGGGGAGTTGTTAAAGCGTTTCACAATAGTGTTAGATTATGCAAACTCAAAAATGTATTTAAAACCTAACACGCATTTAAATGATCCTTTTTATTATAATAAATCTGGTATAATTTTGAGGCAAGATGGTGAAGCAGTTACTAATAATAGTAATAATGATTTGTTGAAAAATTTAGAAGCAGATAATTTTATATCATTTGTAGATTTGACATATCTATTAAGTCCAGAATTTATTATTGATATAGTCAGACAAGATTCCCCTGCAGACCTAGCGGGGTTGCAAAAAGATGATGTATTATTAGAGGTAAATAGGGTAAAGACTTTTCATTTTACATTGAAAAAAATTAATCGTCATTTTTATGATGAAGACGATACTCTTGTTCAATTGAAAATTCAGCGTAATGGACAAGTTTTAAATAAAGAATTTAGATTAAAATCACCATTAAAAAAAGCTCACTGAGTGAGCTTTTTTTAATGAACTTATTGATTCATAATGGATGTTGGTTTTTCTCCTTTTTTTTCAAGAATACTACTATTATCTACTTTTTTAACTTCTCCCTTTATTTTTAAATAGGAAACGCCATTTTTTACATTTGTAGCATTAGAAGTTACTGTTATTGTTTTTCTAATAAAACCAGTTCTCTTAGTGTCGTATTTTACTTCAATTTCCCCTTTTTTACCAGGAGGAATTGGTGCAGTAGGTTTTTTTGGTACGGTACAACCACAACTTGATTTTACGTTTGTGATAACCAATGGAGCATTACCAGTATTTGTAAAGGTGAAGGATCTTACTCCATTACTTCCATTTTCAATTTTTCCGTAATCAACAGTATCTTCTTTAAATTCAATAGTGGCAGCAGTCTCTTGAGCATAAATACTTAAACTTAATATGCTAACGAATAAAAGTGTGAATAAATTTTTCATTGTTCTTGGTGTTACTTACTTGAAAATCAAGTAATAGTTTTTAGGGGATTATAAAATCAAATATATACAAAATTAAATACTTCTAATAATATGTCAATAAGAAGTATAGAAATGAGTTGTTTGTTTCTACAAATTCCCTAATTTTAAATATTAATTACAAATGCAATAAACTCTTTTTAAATAGCATTGTAATGGTTACTTTTGTTGATTATATTACAAATATTAGACCAAATGAGTGATTTAGGAAAATACAATGCTAAAGCAGTAGAAGAAAAATGGTATAGCTATTGGATGGAAAATAATTATTTTCATTCAACTCCAGATGAAAGAGAGCCATATACAATTGTAATTCCGCCACCAAATGTCACTGGTGTTTTGCATATGGGACATATGTTAAATAATACTATTCAGGATGTTTTAATCCGTCGTGCTCGATTACAAGGTAAAAATGCTTGTTGGGTTCCTGGTACTGATCATGCATCTATAGCTACGGAGGCAAAAGTTGTTGCTCGTTTAAAAGAACAAGGGATAGATAAGAATGATTTGACAAGAGATGAGTTTTTAAAACATGCTTGGGATTGGACTAATGAATATGGAGGTGTAATTTTAGAGCAGCTTAAAAAGTTAGGGTGTTCATGTGATTGGGATAGAACAAAATTTACATTAGACGATGATATGTCTGAAGCGGTAATAAAATCGTTTGTAGATTTATATAATAAAGGAATGATTTATCGTGGTTACCGAATGGTAAACTGGGATCCTGAAGCTAAAACTACACTTTCTGATGAAGAGGTAGAATATGTTGAGCAAAATGGAAAATTATACTATATCAATTATAAAATTGAAGGAAGTGATGAAGTGTTAACTGTAGCAACAACTCGTCCAGAAACTATTTTAGGTGATACTGCAATTTGTATTAATCCAAACGATGAACGTTTTACGCATTTAAAAGGGAAGAAAGCAATTGTACCTATTTGTAATAGGGTAATTCCTATTATAGAAGATGAGTATGTTGATTTAGAATTTGGAACAGGATGTTTAAAAGTAACTCCTGCTCATGATATAAATGACAAGGCTTTAGGAGATAAACACAAATTAGAGGTTATTGATATTTTTAATGAAGACGCTACGTTAAATAGCTTTGGATTGCATTATCAAGGGAAAGATCGATTTGTAGTTCGTGACGAGATATCTAAGGAATTAGAAGAATTAGGAGCGTTACCAAAAGTTGAAAACCACTTGAATAAAGTTGGTACTTCAGAACGTACAAAAGCGGTTATTGAACCAAGATTATCAGATCAGTGGTTTTTGAAAATGGATGAGTTGGTAAAACCGGCATTGAAATCTGTTTTAGAAGATCAGGATATTAAATTGTATCCAAAAAAGATAGAAAACACCTACCGTCACTGGTTAGAGAATATTAGAGACTGGAATGTATCACGTCAGTTATGGTGGGGGCAACAAATTCCAGCATATTTTTATGGTGATGGAAAAGAAGATTTTGTAGTAGCTGAAAATATCGCAGATGCTTTGGTTTTAGCGAAAGAGAAAACTAAGAATAATTTGGATATTGAGTTGACTGAATCCGATTTAAAACAAGATAATGATGCTTTAGATACATGGTTTTCTTCTTGGTTATGGCCTATATCTGTTTTTGATGGAATTAGAAATCCAGATAATGAGGAGATAAGTTATTACTATCCAACAAACGATTTAGTAACAGGTCCAGATATTATCTTTTTCTGGGTTGCAAGAATGATTTTTGCAGGATACGAGTTTAAAAATGAAAAGCCTTTTGAAAATGTATATTTCACTGGAATAGTACGTGATCAACAAGGGCGAAAAATGTCTAAATCATTAGGTAATTCACCTGATGCTTTAGGGTTAATTGAAGATTATAGTGCTGATGCTGTACGTGCTGGAATGATGTTGTTGAGTTCTGGAGCAGGTACTGATTTATTGTTTGATGAGTCTAAGTTACAGCAAGGAAAAGCATTTAGTAATAAAATCCTTAATGCATATAAGTTAATTAGTGGATGGGAAGTAAACGAAAGTATTGATCAGCCAGAATCTAGTAAAATAGCTTTAGAGTGGTATGATAGTAAATTCCAAGCTGCATTTGCAGAAATGGACAATCATTTTGATAAATACCGTCTGTCGGACGCAATGATGACAGTATATATATTAATTTGGGACGATTTCTGTTCTTGGTTGTTAGAAATGATAAAACCAGGGTACCAACAACCAATAGACAAGGTTACTTTTGATGTGGTTATTGAAATGTTTGAGAATAACTTAAAAGTGTTGCACCCGTTTATGCCATTTTTAACAGAAGAGTTATGGCACAAAATTGCTGATAGAACTGTGAATGATGCGTTAATTGTATCAAGTTACCCTAAATTAAAAGAACATATAAAACTAGGAGAAATTGTAGTGCCCCATAATGGGAAAATACTTACTGAATTTAATTTTATGTCAAAAGTTATTTCGGGTATCAGAACCATACGAAAAGACAAGAATATCTCGTTTAAAGATGCTATTGAGTTTTCGGTATTAAACAATGAAAAAACAGCAACTCGTTTTGATGCTGTAATAAAAAAGCTGGGGAATATATCTGAGTTAAATTACGTAAATGAAAAGGTTGATGGAGCGTTAAGCTTTAGGGTGAAATCTAATGAGTATTTCATCCCAATGGCTGGAGCAATTGATGTGGAGGCTGAGGTTAAGAAATTAACAGAGGAATTAAATTATACAGAAGGGTTTTTAAAATCAGTTCAAAAGAAATTGTCTAATGATCGTTTTGTGAATAATGCTCCTGAGGCTGTTATTACAAGTGAACGTAAGAAAGAATCTGATGCTTTAGCAAAAATAGAAACGATAAATGTTAGTTTGGCTTCGTTAAGTTAATATCTTATTAAAATATAAATGCATAAAAAACCACGCTATTAGCGTGGTTTTTTATGCATTTATAAAGAAGAGAGACTTAGTTTCTTTTTAGAACAGCTGTTGCGTTAATAGCGACGTCTTCCCATGTTCTGCTAATGCCATCTTCTCCTGTGTGTAATAGCTCACACGCTTTGTGTAATGATTTGAATGCGTCGTCCATTTTCCAATCCATTAAATTTGTAATGGTTCCGTTAATATTGACTTTATTATCTGAAATACTGTACTTCATTGGTATTGAAACTATTTCCCCGTTCATTTTTAGGTTTAATGACATTGCACCCTCTTCTTCATTACCAGTAATATTAGAAAAATGACCAGAAATTAAGGTAGTTTCTTTCATTACTCCAAAGAATAATGCTTTTATTTTATTATCTCTAGCTTCGTTTTTTGAGAAGAAGCTAGAAACAGGTATTTTAAACTCTAGGTTTGCAAAAGCTCCTTGTTTGCTGTCACTTTGGATAGGTTTTTCAATATTTAAATGAGTGAAAATTCCTTTTACTGGAGTTTTAGCTGTTGTTTTGTATGCGGTCCAGTTTACTTCTGTAGTGCTAGAATCAACACTATAAGCTAGGGTTTTGACTTCTTGTGTGGTTTCTTCTTGTTGTTTAGTTTCTTTTTTACATGAAGTGATAAAAATAGAGCTGACTAGTAAGCATAGAATTGCTTTTTTCATAATTATTGGTTTTATTTAGGTTATTCCCAAGATTGGGATTAAGTTATCGAGTTTAAGTCTGTTTTGTACAGAGCTTTATTTCGAGTAAGTTTTTTAAATAAATTCAATGTCAACATTATACCTTTTAATGGTATCGTTAACCAATTCAATGTAAGCTAGTTTTGCATCATCAATAGTCAAGTTCCTTACTTGCAGCATTGCATTCATTTTAAATGCATTTCTTATTTGATCAGGATCATTTGATGAGTAAAAAGCAGAGGTGCTAACTGTAGCCTGTTTGTAAAAAGCGTAGAATTGCAGTCTTAAGTCTATTGGTATAAGAATATCATCCATCAAATTTGCTGCTTCAAAAGCTTTTAAAAACCGGGTATGTAGTATATCTGTATTACTCATTAATTGCAACTATCGTTTCTCCTCCTTTAACAACGTCATTTAATTTTATGTCTAATTTGGTACCTAACGGTAAAAATAAATCGACTCTTGATCCAAATTTAATAAACCCGGCGTCTGTACCTTGAACTACTTGAGTCCCTTCTTTTGCGTAATTTACGATTCTTTTTGCTAAAGCCCCAGCAATTTGTCTGTATAGAATCTCTCCAAAAGTTTTGTTTTCTACAACTATAGTAGTTCTTTCATTTTCTTCAGAAGCTTTTGGGTGCCATGCAACTAGAAACTTACCAGGGTGATATTTGCTGAATTTCACTAACCCACTTAAACCATATCTTGTAACATGTACGTTTATTGGTGACATGAATATAGATACTTGCAGTCTTTTGTCTTGAAAGTATTCTTTTTCAAAAACTTCTTCTATAACGACTACTTTTCCGTCGACAGGAGCAATAATATGATTCTCATTTTGTGCAGTATACCTTTTAGGATTTCTGAAAAACTGTAAGATGATTATTAGTAAAAACAATGCAATACCGTAAATAATGTATTGTATTATTTGATTGTTAGTAACATATTCTGCTCCTAAAAATAGAGTTACTACTACGAATAATGTTATTAAAATTGATTGGTGTCCTTCTTTATGAAACATAATTGATTAATTGTAAATATAAATATACGAATGGTGAAACAAAAATTAAGCTGTCTAGTCTGTCTAAAAAACCACCGTGTCCAGGGATTAAGTTGCTACTGTCTTTAATGTTTGCCTCGCGTTTAAATTTTGAGGCAACTAAGTCGCCAATTGTACCAAAGATACTAATAATAACACTCAAGACAATCCAATGAAGTATGGAAATACTTGAGGTTGTAAAAGCAATAACTAGAGCGGAAATCACTCCAAAAATCATACCTCCAAAAAAACCTTCAAATGTTTTTTTAGGAGAAATTTTCTCAAATAATTTTCGCTTCCCAAAATTTTTCCCAATCAAATAAGCAAAAGTGTCATTTGACCATATAATTATTAAGATCCCAAAAACAATATACGGATTATAAGTATTGTTTATTATAGTTGGTATTATAGTAAGTAGCGAAAATGGTATTAAAATATAAAGTAAAGGGAGTTGTTGTTTCAATATACTATTTTCGTTTACTTTTTTTAATTTAAATAAGTTATTAGTTAAAAAAAGATGAGAGATAGATGTTCCAATAGCTAGAATAAGAAAAACAATACTAGAAGAGTGCGTTTCGTTAGTTATAGTCAAATAAGTAAAATATGCAATGATGATTAATTGAAAGAATGATCTTGAGTCATTTAGCTTTGATAGCTTGTTAAATTCCCAGCATGAAATACCAGCGAAAAGAAACATTAAACTGGCAAATATAAGCCCATTATTAGAAAAGAAAATAGCAGAAATTAGTATAGTTATATATACTAGTCCAGATAAAGAGCGGGTTAAAGTTTCGTTCATTCTATAAATCTTCCAAAAGTAGCAAATATAAGTTTTTTGTGCTGTTCCCGTAAGTCATAAAATCTTTTTCTTTTGAAAACTTAAAGTGTTTTAGGGTAGTAATATTTGAGGGTAATTGCTCTTGGCGATTATTCTTAATAGTTCGTAGTCCTTCGCTAATAGTTTCCTTTAATTGGCTTGTTGTTGCGAATAAAATAAAATCATTAGGTAAATCATCTAATTTCTGCTCTTTGATTTGGTTAGAGGAGATTAAAATAGATCCTTTATCTGCAATTAAACTTTCACAATTTGTGAGAAAGAATGAAGGGTTTTCAGTAGTGTATTTAATTTTAAAGCTCTTAAAGCGTTTTTTAAGAGAGTCATTATAGCAAAGTGCTTTTTTGACATCCCAATTATTCTCTTTTAATATAGCATTGAAGTTTTCAGTTATTTCACTCATGGAATCACAGTAAATAAATTTACCACCATTTTTCATGAAATTTAAAGTGAATAGTTCGTCAACAGGGATGTTTTTTTTAGGCATATATTTGCCTTGTTCGTCCTTGTTTGGCGAAGATTTTTTTTTGCTTTTTCCAAAAATATTTTTAAATATCCCCATAAATGAGAGAGAGAGTTTTTTAAATCGGGGTTGTTAATCCAAATATATAAAAAAAACTTAATTTAAATCTGATTTAAATTAAGTTTTTTAAATTGTTGTATAAGAGTGAAACTATTCTTCCTCTAGGTCGTTAACTCTAGCTTCAACTTTAAAAGGTCTTTTTCCAAAAATACTTTCTAAATCGTCTCTGAAAATCACTTCTTTTTTAAGTAAAACCTCAGCTAATTGAGTAAGTTTATCTTTGTGACTTTCAAGTAATTCTATAGCTCTTATGTATTGCTTTTCTATGATGTCGGAAATTTCAGAATCAATCAGTTCTGCTGTTTTTTCACTGTAGGGTTTTGTGAATCCACTTTCTTGACCAGATGAATCATAATAAGTAATATTTCCTACTTTCTCACTTAATCCGTAAACGGTAACCATTCCACGTGCTTGCTTAGTAACTTTTTCTAGATCACTTAAAGCACCTGTAGAAATTTTATTGAATATAATTTTTTCTGCTGCACGTCCACCAAGAGTAGCACACATTTCATCTAGCATTTGTTCTGGACGAACAATCATTCTTTCTTCAGGTAAGTACCAAGCAGCTCCTAAAGCTTTTCCTCTAGGGACAATTGTTACTTTTACGAGTGGAGCAGCATGTTCTAGCATCCAACTAACCGTAGCATGACCAGCTTCATGAAAAGCAATTGCTTTCTTTTCAGATGGAGTTATTATTTTGTTCTTCTTTTCTAATCCACCAACAATTCTATCAACAGCATCTAAGAAGTCTTGTTTTTCAATTTCTTTTTTTCCGTTCCGAGCTGCTATTAAAGCTGCTTCATTACACATGTTTGCAATGTCAGCTCCTGAAAATCCAGGAGTTTGTTTTGAAAGGAATCTAGTATCTAATCCTTTTTTAATTTTTAAAGGTTTCAAGTGTACTTCAAAAATTTCTTTACGTTCTCTAATGTCTGGTAAGTCAACGTAAATTTGTCTGTCAAACCTACCTGCTCGCATTAAGGCTTTGTCCAAAATATCTGCCCTATTGGTTGCAGCAATTACAATTACATTGTCAGTAGTACCAAAACCATCCATTTCGGTTAGTAATTGATTTAGAGTGTTTTCTCTTTCGTCATTACTACCTGACATAGCATTTTTTCCTCTAGCTCGACCAATAGCATCAATTTCATCGATGAATATGATTGAAGGGGATTTCTCTTTAGCTTGTTTGAATAAATCACGAACTCTAGAAGCTCCTACACCTACGAACATTTCAACAAAATCAGATCCTGATAACGAAAAGAAAGGGACTTTTGCTTCTCCAGCTACAGCTTTAGCAAGTAAAGTTTTTCCTGTTCCTGGAGGACCAACTAATAGAGCTCCTTTAGGTATTTTACCTCCTAATGCAGTGTATTTTTCAGGGTTTTTTAAGAAGTCTACAATTTCTTCAACTTCTTCTTTAGCTCCTTCGAGTCCAGCAACATCTTTAAATGTAGTTTTTATATCTGCTTTTTGGTCAAACAGTTTTGCTTTTGATTTTCCAATATTGAAAATCTGACCTCCAGGACCGCCTCCTGATCCACCGGACATCCTTTTCATAAAGAACAACCATAAACCAATAATCAGTACAAATGGTAAAAGCCCCATAAGTAAATCGGTAAACGTATTGTCTTGTTGTTTTACATCAAGGGTGAAACTTAAGTTATTCCTTTGTTTCTGTTCGCTTAAGTAGTTCTCGAAATTTTGAAGATCTAGGTATTGTACTGAAAAATCTGGAGTTTTTCCTATAAAAGACAGTCCTTTTTTCTTAGTAAACTCTTTGTATTCCTCTTTTTTTAAGGCTTCATCTGTAAGGTATACATGAGCTAATCTCATATTTGGAACCATTACAATCTCCTTAATGTCATTTTGAGGGACGTATTCTTTGAACTTTGAAAAACTTACTTCGTTTTCTGTAGCTGTATTGTTGTTAAGTACAAAAAATAGTAAAACTAAAGATATTGCTCCGTAAATCCAAAATACATTGAATTTAGGTTTTTTAGCTTCATTCTTGTTGTTGTCTGACATGCGTCTGATTGGTTTAGTATTCTGTTTTAATTGAAGTTATTT
>Ga0209291_1000289_pt1 | contig 49737 bp, 41 predicted proteins | sample GOMGulsemesocosm_FD_184633 | JGI IMG/M metagenome (GOLD analysis project Ga0209291, IMG submission 184633) | Methane-oxidizing microbial communities from mesocosms in the Gulf of Mexico - GOM9B Gulf of Mexico (SPAdes) (version 2) | ecosystem: Environmental > Aquatic > Marine > Cold seeps...
TTATGCACCCTTAGGTTCCATGGGTATTTTTCTAACCGCTGTGGAATCAAGAGCTTGCGCTATGTGATGTTGTGAAGTCACTGATTCAGGTTAAAACTTTACTGATGATCTCTGCTTTTTAGCAGTGCTTTAAATGCGTGCGCACTTCTTTTTAAGGTGCGTACTTGTGTATCATAATCGACATGCACGAGTCCAAAACGTTTAGAGTAACCCTCAGCCCATTCGAAGTTGTCCATTAGGCTCCAGGCAAAATAACCTTTAACGCATACGCCTTCCTTAGTGGCTTTATCAATCATTGCTAAGTGCTGTTGCAAATATCGATGGCGTTGATCATCGTTTACTTCACCATCTATCAGATGATCGTCACAAGCTGCGCCATTCTCTGTTATATAAATAGGGGGTAATGTATAACGTGCGTGCAGGGATATCAGTAGTTCGTAAAGTGCGTAGGCGTGTATTTCCCACCCAATATGCGTGTGTTCAGCCCCCGTGTGACGTTGATCAACTTGTTGGAAGTCTTCAGCACTACCTGGCTCTGTCGCTTCGATGACATAACGGGTGTAGAAATTAATCCCTAAGAAATCGATATCTACATTGATGGTTTTCATATCACCGGCGTGAACGATAGGCATTTCGTCAGGGTAGAGTTTTTGAATGGATTGTGGATAGCAGCCTTGGATGAGGGGTTGAATAAACCAGTGACTGTTATAGTCATTGTAAATTTCAGTGGCACTAATATCTTTGGGGCTGTCGCTGTTGCTATAACCGGGTGTGAAGTTTAGCACGATACCTGCCTGCGCGATTTGTGTGTGCTTACGGATCGATTTGATGCCTAGGCCGTGGGCAAGTAATAAGTGGTGAGCAGCTTGCAGTCCCTCTTTGCGTGACGTGTGTCCCGGTGCATGTACGCCGTATTGATAGCCTAGGTATGCACTGCACCAAGGTTCGTTAAATGTCGCATAAGAATATATCCTGTCTTTAAAGTGTTGACAAATAACATCAGCATAGTGAGCAAAGGCCACGACTGTGGCTCTGTTAAGCCAGCCTCCTTGGTCTTCTAAATACTGAGGAAGGTCCCAGTGATACAAAGTCACAAATACTTTTATACCGCGCCTGTTGAGTGTGTTTACGATGTTGTCGTAAAAAGCGAGACCTTTAGCATTAACAGTGCCGTCAATATCGCTAATGATTCGTGGCCATGCAATAGAGAGTCTGTATGCGTCAACACCCAGCGAGTCAATTAACTCAATGTCTTCTTGCCATAGATGGTAGTGATCACAAGCAACAGAACCATCATCGTCTCCTAGTACTTTGCCAGGTGTTGCGCAAAAGGTATCCCAAATTGATGGGCAGCGATCATCCGCAGTGTTAGCGCCTTCTATTTGAAACGCAGCAGTCGCCACGCCAAAGGTAAAATCCGGCTGCATGAGTGCCGATTGATTACTTAGCTTAAAAGTCATGTTAAATCCAAGAGTTTATATTTATTAGAGAAGAATTAGGCGAAGCCTCAATCATCCTAGATTCGACGATTGAGCACGAATCTAGCTTGATTGAGAAGGCGCTGGGCCAGTCGATTTTCCGCTGACGAGCTCAGCTTCCCATAGTTCTGTTAAAGGTGGGGTATTTGGTTTTTCAATTTGCTCAAGTAGCATTTGCGCGCAGCGTTTACCGGCTTCCTTAACTGACGAGCGCGAAGCGGTGAATAATGGGTTCACTTTATCAGCGGGTAAAAATGAAAGTAGGTCATCGTGGATAACAATAGAGACATCGTCTGCAGGTTGTAGGCCCAATTCAAGTAACGCACGCTGGACGCCCATTGCCGGTATGACTGAAGAGACTAAAAAGGCGGTCGGTGGATTGGCTTGCTGCATGATCTCCATCGTGGCGCGGTAGCCGTATGGCTCCATCATTTCTTCGCTGCGCATAATAGATGGATCAATCTCTATGCCTGCTTGGTCTAGTGCTTGCTCGTACCCTCTGCGTCTACGAACAGCAAAATCCATATACTCTAAGCCGTTGAGTAAGGCGATACGTTTGTGACCTAAAGTTAAGAGCAGCTGAGTCGCATTTTTAAAGGCTCTACGATTGTTGACGTCAAACCAAGAGTAGGGCTTTGTTGTTACCTGAGCGCGTCCGTGAACTAAAAAAGGTATGCCAAGTTCCTGTAACAAAGGGATACGTGGGTCGTTTTCTTTAGGACCATGAAGAATAACGCCATCGACAGATTTCTTTGAAGCCATATCCCTATAAGCGGCTTCTTCCCCCTCATCTTCAACGACCGTGACAGCCATATGATAACCGCTGCGCGAGAGAACCTCGCCAGTTCCAGCTATAAAGTCAGTAAAGATCGGATTGATGATTTCTTGTTTATTAACGGGTAAAACGTGACCAATAGCCATTGATTTACCGGTCGCTAGGCTTTTGGCTTGAGTATTCGGGTGATAGTTATAGTGTGCCGCTGCGTTTAAAACACGGTTACGAGTTTTTTCACTCACTTCCGGGAAGCCATTTAAAGCTCTGGAAACGGTCGTCTGAGATAATTTTAAAATTTCCGAGAACTGTTTAAGATTCATATCGTCTCCTTTAAAATGTCACTAAAAATAACATGACTTACAAAATTAATGATGGAGCATGCCTGTTTTCCAAAGCGCTTTCAATTACTTTTTTTAATCTTTATTAAAAAGTGTTTAGGGCGAGTAAACTGTTTGACTTAGGCTGAGAAATACGAGATAGTCAAAAAGTTCAAAGCGCTTTGAATAATATCCAAAGCGCTTTGATTAAACAAAAATAACAATTTTAACTACCATTTGAATAACGATAAGCTTATTGGTTGTTCAAATGAGGGAGATTTCATGAAACTTACTGCTTATTTAACAGCTGCCACAATTGCTCTATCTTCAACTGTAGCGCTGGCGGATTCAGATCTTAAATTTACACCCGGTGAAGATGCACGTTTTAACTGGGCGAGTTATGAAGCGTTGAAAAATGTTGATTTAAAAGGCGAAACAATTTCAGTGTTTGGTCCTTGGCTAGGTGCCGATAAAGCGTTAGTCGAAAACGTCATCGCTTATTTCGAGAAGGCGACAGGGGCTAATGTTGAGTACTCTGGTTCAGACAGTTTTGAAGCGCAGATCGTTATTGATACTGAAGCGGGATCACCACCAAACATTGCTATTTTCCCGCAGCCAGGTCTGGCCGCTGATCTTGCATTAAAAGGTAAGTTGACGCCATTGACTGCAGGGACTGCAGACTGGGTTCGTGATAACTATGCAGCAGGTCAATCTTGGGTTGATTTGGGTACCTATAAAAACGGTGCAGGTAAAGAAAATCTTTATGGATTCTTCTATAAGGCTGATGTTAAGTCCCTTGTCTGGTACTCACCTGAAAACTTCGAAGATGCAGGGTATGAAATCCCTAAGTCTATGGAAGAACTGGTTACTTTAAGTGACAAAATTGTTGCTGATGGCGGCACTCCTTGGTGTGTTGGTTTGGGGTCAGGTGGTGCGACAGGTTGGGTTGCAACTGACTGGGTTGAAGACATGATGTTACGCACTCAGTCTCCTGATGTGTATGATCAATGGGTAACAAACCAAATTAAATTTGACGATCCTAAAGTCTTAGCGGCGATTGACTCTTACGGCGCATTTGCGCGTAACGATAAGTATGTAGCCGGTGGTGCAGGAACAGTGGCTACTACAGATTTCCGCGATAGTCCTAAAGGTTTGTTTGCCTCTCCACCTAAGTGCTACATGCACCGTCAGGCTTCATTCATTCCCGCGTTCTTCCCTGAGGGAACAGCAGTGGGTGAAGATGCTGATTTCTTCTATTTCCCAGCATATGCAGCCAAAGATTTAGGTAAGCCTGTGTTAGGTGGCGGTACTTTGTTCGCTATCACGAAAGAGTCAAAAGGTGCGCATGCATTTGTTGAATTCTTGAAAACACCCATTGCACACGAGTTATGGATGGCGCAAGAAGGTTTCTTAACGCCACACAAAGGGGTTAACACTGATGCTTATGCCAATGACAGTTTAAAAGGCATGGGTGAAATCTTACTTAATGCAACAACTTTTCGCTTTGATGCTTCTGACTTGATGCCTGGTGCCATTGGTGCCGGTGCATTCTGGACAGGCATGGTTGATTACTCTGGCGGTAAGAGCGCGAAAGAAGTAGGTGCTCAGATCCAAAAAACTTGGGATACCATCAAGTAACTCAATATTAAAAGTGCTCAGTGTAAGCTGAGCACTTTCACTTCTCGTTCCGTTTCATCAAACGTTTTTAATCTAGATTCAACCACCGAATCTGGGTTAAACGTAATAGACTTTGAATTGGTGCCCTACGCTGATTCGTACAGATAAATATAAAAAGAAGGAAATAAAATGGAGCAGATGCTAATAGCACTGTTTACCGTGGTAGTTGGTGTTCTAGGTTGTATTACCTATTTTGTGGGCAGTAACTTTATATTGGATTTTATCTTTCCCACCACGGGTAGCAACGCCACCAAAAATATTCAGAAATCGGCAGCGATTCGTCCCTGGTTGTTTATGGGTCCCGCTATTATTTTACTCACTGTGTACTTGGTATACCCAGTCATCAACAGTGTTTGGTTATCGTTCCATGGACCTTCAGGTAAAGAATTTATCGGCATTGATAACTACACTTGGTTATTTGGTGATGCGAAATTTCTGGAATCTTTTCTAAATAATATGATGTGGCTGATTGTAGTGCCAGCGGCATCGACATTTTTTGGTCTAATGGCAGCGGCACTCACAGACCGCATTAGCTGGGGTAATATCGCTAAATCACTGATCTTTATGCCGATGGCCATCTCTTTTATCGGCGCCAGTATTATCTGGAAGTTTGTCTACGACTATCGCGGTGATAGCGCTGACCAAATAGGTATTTTAAACGCCTTGATGGTACATTTTGGTGCAGAGCCGCAAGCTTGGATTGCCATGCCATTTTGGAACTCATTTTTCTTGATGATCATCCTTATTTGGATCCAGACAGGTTTTGCCATGGTTATCTTATCAGCTGCGCTGCGTGGAATTCCGGAAGAAACCATTGAAGCGGCCATCTTAGATGGAGCAAACCCGCTGCAGGTCTTTTTGAAAATTAAAATGCCGCAAATGTGGGGCACAGTTGCCGTTGTTTGGACGACAATTACTATTCTCGTATTAAAGGTTTTCGATATTGTAATGGCGATGACCAATGGGCAGTGGGGCTCTCAAGTGCTTGCTAACTATATGTTTGATTGGATGTTTCGCGGTCATGATTTTGGTCGTTCAGCAACCATTGCACTAGTGATTATGGTCTTAGTGCTGCCGGTCATGGTATGGAATGTACGCAACTTAAAAAACGAGAACTAATATGGATTCTATAGTAGGTAAAAACTCAGCCTTGACTTGGGCTGTGAATATATCGGTAGTGGTTTTGGTATTACTGTGGACTATTCCAACCTTCGGTTTGTTAGTCTCATCAATAAGAGATAAAGACCAGTTAGTATCAACGGGCTGGTGGACTTCGTTTTCAAGTGTTGAGCGCAATCTGATTAGACGATCTGCGCCTGCCAGTGAGCAAACTAAAGCGGATGATTTATACGTATTAAAAGGCAATGTATTTGCTGATAAAACGGGTGAAATCACCGCCTTTGGATGGAACTCCAAAGATCCGACTGCTTTTAAACCAGGAGATACGGCGCAAATGCGTAAGGGCAAAATGCTGCAAGTTAATGCGGATGGCGCTTATGTGCTTAGCTCACCCACGCCCCATACGCGCAAAAAAGGCACGCGTATTTTTATCACCTCTGTTGAAGCGCCTATTTTTACGTTAGACAATTACTCTGAAGTACTCTTTGCTGAAGGTATAGGTAAGTCATTTTTGAATACGATGACGGTGACTATCCCCGCGACAATCATCCCCATTTTAATTGCTGCATTTGCCGCCTATGCTTTGGCATGGATGGAATTTCCCGGGCGTTCAATCATGTTGGCGATGGTAGTAGGGTTGTTAGTGGTGCCTTTACAGATGTCACTCATTCCACTATTAAGACTTTATACAGATGTGGGTATTGGCAAAGGGTACTTAGGTATTTGGCTCGCGCATACGGGCTTCGGCTTGCCGTTGGCCATTTATTTACTGCGTAACTACATAGCAGGCTTACCGCGTGAAGTGATTGAAAGCGCACGTGTTGACGGCGCTAATGATTTCTTAATATTCGTCAAAATCATCTTACCACTGTCATTTCCGGCGCTGGCAAGTTTTGCCATTTTCCAATTCTTATGGGTATGGAATGACTTGCTTATTGCGACGGTCTTCTTAGGTAATAACGAAGAGCAGTTAGTCATGACAGGGCGTTTGAGAGAGATGCTTGGCTCACGCGGTGGCAATTGGGAAATCCTCACTGCTTCCGCATTTGTCTCTATATTCGTACCTTTAATGGTTTTCTTCTCGCTACAAAAATACTTAGTACGCGGCTTATTGTCCGGTTCAGTCAAAGGAGGCTGATATCAATGAATCTCAATCAACAACGTCACCAAACATCCACTCACATTAACGCAAATAGCAACAAAGATTGGTGGCGTGGAGCGGTTATTTATCAAATATACCCAAGGTCATACCAGGATAGTAATGGCGATGGTATAGGCGATATAAAGGGAATTATTCAACGTTTACCCTACGTAGCATCGCTCGGGGTTGATGCCATTTGGCTATCACCATTTTTTACTTCGCCAATGTTGGATTTTGGTTACGATGTTAGTGATTACTGTGATGTAGATCCAATGTTTGGCAATTTAGATGACTTTGATGCTCTGGTGAGTGAAGCGCACCGTTTGGGTATCAAAATAATGATCGACTTAGTGTTATCGCATACTTCGGACCAACACCCTTGGTTTGTGCAATCGCGCAAAGATAACAGCAATGCTAAAAAGGATTGGTATGTATGGGCAAACGCTAAAGAAGGTGAGAATTTAACACAAGCGCAAAAACTGCCAAGCAACTGGTTATCAATATTTGGCGGTAACGCATGGCAGTGGGATGAAACTCGCCAGCAATACTACCTGCATAACTTTCTAACTTCTCAGCCTGATTTGAACTTCCATAATACAGATGTACAAGATGCATTATTGGATGTAGCAAGATTTTGGCTAGATAGAAAAGTGGATGGCTTTCGATTAGATACTATCAATTTCTATTTCCATGATGCACAGCTTCGTGACAATCCGTTCTTACCGCCACAGCAGCGCAATGCAACCATCGCGCCGGAGGTGAACCCGTACAATCATCAAGAACATTTGTATGACAAAAACCGCCCAGAGAACATTGCTTTCTTAAAGAGGCTACGGGCAACCATGGATGAATATCCTAATATCGCAGCTGTTGGAGAAGTTGGCGATGCACAGCGCGGCATGGAAATCATGACGCAATATACCGCTGGCGATGATCTTATGCATATGTGTTATGCCTTTGACTTCTTGTCTCCTGAAAAATTAAGCGCACAACGTGTGAGTGATGTGATTAAGCGTTTTTCAGAACACTCGCAAGACAGCTGGTCGTGCTGGGCATATTCCAACCACGATGTAATGCGCCATGCGAGTCGTTGGGAGTTAGGCGCAAAAGCGCAAAAGCTAATGACTTCGTTATTGCTTTCTCTACAAGGTTCTGTCTGTTTGTACCAGGGAGAAGAGCTAGGGTTAGGGGAGGCTGATGTCGATTTTGAGGATCTACAAGACCCTTATGGGAAAGAGTTTTGGCCTAAGTTTAAAGGTCGTGATGGCTGTAGAACGCCGATGGTTTGGGTGGATAATGAAGCCAATGCCGGTTTTTCAGAGGTTAAACCTTGGTTACCCGTAGCAGTAGATCAGCAAGCGATTGCCGTGAATATACAGGAAGCTGATGAGCAATCATCGCTGGCAAACTACCGTAATTTATTGGCATTTCGAAAAAACTCACCTGCACTCATCAAAGGGGATATTGAAAACCTTAGTGTACAAGGTGATGTTTTACGTTTTGAAAGAGTGCTTGAAGATGAGCGTGTACTGTGTGTTTTTAACTTATCGAATGCCGTTAAAAGCATCAGTGTTGCAGGTGCGCAGCAGATAAGCCCGATGAGAGACCTAGATTACCAGTATCAGCTAAAAGGTGATCAATTAGAGTTATCAGCGTGGCAAGCGTTTTACGCAGAGCTTAGCTGACCTTAGGTTCAACAATTGAATCACCGAAGCTAGATTGATAGAAATATATCGCATTGCCCGAGCTAGAATGGATGCAGGGCAATGCTCCAATATAAAAAAAGAGTGGCAATATGGCAAATTTAAAACTGATTAACGCAGCAAAAGTTTATGGTAATGTTCCTGTTCTCACGGATATTAATTTAGATATTCAACAGGGTGAATTGATTGTTTTTGTCGGTCCGTCAGGTTGTGGTAAATCCACGTTACTGCGTATGATTGCGGGCCTTGAAAAAATAAGCAGTGGCGATTTAGAAATTGACGGCGAAAGAATGAACGATGTGCCACCTGCTAAGCGTGGTATTGCTATGGTCTTTCAATCCTATGCGTTGTATCCACACTTAAGCGTGCGCGATAACATGAGTTTCGCTTTAAAAATTGCCAAAATACCAAGTGATGAAATTGATAAAGCGGTAGAGCAAGCGGCGGCATCATTGCAGTTAACGGAATATTTAGACAGATTGCCGAAAGCGCTCTCAGGTGGTCAGCGCCAGCGTGTTGCAATAGGTCGTGCTATTGTTCGTGACCCTAAAATTTTCCTCTTTGATGAGCCTTTATCAAACCTAGATGCGGCGTTGCGCGTTGCTACCCGTATTGAAATCGCACAACTTAAAGAGAAAATGCCCGATAGCACTATGATCTATGTGACTCATGATCAGGTGGAGGCGATGACACTGGCAACACGTATTGTGGTACTTAACAAGCGTGGTATTGAACAAGTAGGTACTCCGCTTGAGCTATATGAAAAGCCTATCAATAAATTTGTCGCCACTTTTATCGGCTCGCCCGCGATGAATATCTTGCCTGCTAAAGTGATTGATGCGGGTGAGATTACGCACCTAGAACTCGAAAATGGCGCATCGGCGCAAGTGCCAATCGCAACGCAAAGCACTGCTGTAAACTCAAAATTCTCAGTGGGCGCCCGCCCTGAAGATATGACGATTACCCAAGGTGATGACTATGTTTATAAAGGTGTGGTGAGTTACATTGAAGCTTTAGGTGAAGTGACATTGCTGTACTTTAACTCAGATAATGGCGCTGAGTCGGTCATTGCTAAAATCCCAGGTATTCAAAGTATTGAGCGCGGCCAAGAACTTAAATTCAGTGTTGAACCAGAAAAATTACAATTGTTTGACGAAAATGATTTGTCTTGTAAATACCGCTAGTTTGCAGCACACATTTGGCCCTGTAATCAGGGCCAAATTTTTTAATTTGACAGTGCATTCAGTAAATTATTAACTTTATCAAAAGTTTCTTGATATTCATCTGCAATCACCGAGTCAGCAACGATTCCACCGCCCGCCCAGCAGTAAAGTTTCTCATTTTCTAGCAATAAGGTGCGTATGGTGATGCTGGTATCCATGCGCCCGCACAAACTGATATAGCCAATACTACCGCAGTAAATATTGCGTCTGTGAGGTTCCAGTTCATCAATAATTTGCATCGCGCGAATTTTAGGGGCGCCAGTGATAGACCCCCCTGGAAAGCAGTGACGCAACAAGTCGATAGCTGTATGACCTGCATCTAATTTCCCCGTCACTGTGCTGACTAAGTGGTGCACATTTTGGTAGCTTTCAACGGCGAATAAGTGCGGCACTTTAACCGTGTGAATGGCGCAGCTTTTAGAGATGTCGTTACGCATTAAATCGACAATCATTAAGTTTTCAGAACGATCTTTGGCTGAGTTTTCTAAGTATTGTTTATTCGCTTCATCGCGCTCACTATCAGCTGATCTAGGTTGTGTGCCTTTTATCGGTTGGGTGATAACGCTGCCATCGCGCTCGACGCATAAAAAACGCTCAGGAGATAGCGAAAGTATGGCGCCTTGTGTTGTCTCTATGAAGGCAGAGAAGTGGGTGGGTGCCGCTTCGCGCAGCTTTAAATAGGCACTTAAAGGGTCACCTTTTGTACTGGCTTTAAAGCGTTGCGCAAAATTCACTTGGTAGCAGTCGCCACTTAATATGTAATCATCGATCTTCTGTAATGCCTGTGCGTAGAACGCTTCATCTTGGTTACTGGCAAAAGGTTTAGTCAGTGTGAAAGGCGCTAAAGCGTCTTTAATATTAGTCGGGTGACTTATCAATGCATGTATATTATTAAAATCTGCTTCGCTGATTAACTCACTACCAATCAAGTAACAGCGACTAAGCTTGTGATCAATAATGATCGCCCAGCTGTAAAGACCTAAGTGCATGTCCGCTAAGTCTATATCATCAAGAGCAATCGCGGGAAGAGCTTCAATACTACGCCCTAAGTCATATCCAAAATGACCTAGAAACCCGCCACAAAAAGGAATGTCATCCAATTGCGCAGCGCTCAGGTTTACTTTTGCAGCAGCGCTCTCTTGTAACAGTTTAAGCGCTGTAAAAGGATCCGAGACACGATTGAGGTCAAAAGGTAAGTTATCGCCCCCAAGTACACCTTTAGTGCTATGTAAACTCGCAATAGGCGCCGCACTAATGATATCAAAGCGACCGCGCTGGCAGTTTGGATAACCGCTATCTAATAGCACCGCTTGCCCCAAATGGCGAACCATCTGTAAATAGCTGATGCAGTCAGTTGTATATTCTAGTGAAGCTCGCTTTAACACTGTATTTCTCGATGGGCAAAAAAGCGCATTTTACCCATCGAATTAAGTCATGGCGAGTAATTGCCACTTTTTAGCACTTAAAAACGCATTTTCGATAAAAGCATGTCGTATTTTGAGATGCTTTAAGGAGAATCGCTGAGCCCCTTTGAATTTTTAGCTTTTAGTGCAAACTTTTCTTTAATATCTTCAATGATTAAATAGTTAACAGGAATCAGCACTAAAGTAATCGCTGTCGCAAATATAATTCCAAAGCTGAGGGATACCGCCATTGGGATTAAGAACTGCGCCTGCGTTGCCTGTTCAAATAGCAGCGGTAAAAGGCCAGCAAAAGTTGTTATTGAAGTGAGTATCACCGGCCTAAACCTAGCGACACCGGCGCTTAAAACCGCTGCACGCACGCTTAAGCCCTCTGCAACTTGTTGATTGACAAATGATACTAAAACCAGCGAATCATTGACCACTACCCCTATTAGCGCCAATAGTCCCAATACACTCATAATGGTTAAATCCATGCCCATTATCCAGTGGCCAAAAATGGCACCTATGGCCCCAAAGGGGATAACCGACATGACAATTAATGGCTGGAAAAAAGACTGGAAAGGAATAGCCAGCAAGGCGTAAATAGCAAAGAAAACAAACACTAGACCCCATTGTAATGAGCCAAATGAATCGCGTTGCTCCTCTGCTTCACCACGCATACTGAAATCAAGTTTAGGATATTTAGTGTGTTTTAACTCATCTAAAAATACCCTTAAATCAGCATTGAGTGAAGTGCTATTGACTTGAGTCTTATCAATGTCCGCTGTAACACTAGCGGTGCGTAAAAAGTCGGTGCGATAAAGCGTTGATGGACCTGCAATAATATTGATGCGCGCTAACTGTGAGAGAGGTATACGGCTCTCACCAACATTGATCTCTAAATTGTTAAGGTCGGCAATTGAGTTACGCTCTTGCAGTGGCAGGCGCACTACAACAGGGACCTCTTCACGTCCGCGTTGGAAGTTTTGTACTTCAATGCCTTGCATTGCTTGTCTAACTTGGGTAATTAAACTGGAGCGGGTCACGCCTAATAGCTGTCCCTGGGGTGTCAGTTCTAATTGCAGCTCATCCTTACCATCCGATAGGTTGTCACTAATATCAAACACTCCCGGATATTGTTTGAGCTGCAGTCGAATATCCGCGGCAGCTAATTGTAACTGTTCAGTCGATTCGCCGTTCATTTGCACGCTGACAGGGTCCCCACCGCGGCCTATTTCAGCACGGTAGGTCAGCGAAGTTGCCCCGTTAATAGGGCCAATCATTCTGCGCCATTGAGCGACAAGCTGATTCATAGCGACATCAGAGTCTTGTGAGGTACGCGCATCTGGGGCAATGGTTTCGAAACTGACTCTGCCTTTGTTAGATGCGCCACCGCCAGAACCTGTGGTGGAGAATATATCTAAAATAACGCTTTCGCCAGTATCGCTGTTGCGGTATTTCTCCTGCAGCTTCATCGCAGCGTCTACCATGCGTTTGACGTGCGCATCGGTGATTTCAAAAGGCGTACCGCTTGGCATAGTTAAAGTCACACGCGCCACTTCACTAGGGACTCTTGGGAAGAAAGTAAAGCGCATCCAACCACTTGATACAAAGACAACCAATAACATAAACAAACAAATAAAACTGATCAGCACCGAGTATCGGTAGCGCAGAGCTTGAATAAGAAAAGGCTGGTAGCGTTTAAGAATGAGTCTTTCAAAACCATCCGCAAAGGCCTGTTGAAAACGGCTGAAGGCCCCTTGTTTTTGTTTGCCCTGACGCAAGCGCATAAACTTTAAGTGGGCAGGTAAAATGAATTTAGACTCAATCAAAGAAAACAGTAGTACGGGTATTACCACGGCGGGTATTTGCGCAAAAATAGCGCCGCGTATTCCATCAATAAAGGCTACCGGTAAAAAGGCGACCACCGTTGTTAATACCCCAAAAGTCACCGCAACCGCGACTTCTTTCGTGCCAAATATAGCGGCATCTATGCCTGAGTCTGCCCGTTGCATGTGGCGATAAATATTTTCACCGGTGACGATAGCATCGTCAACCACAATACCTAATACTAGAATAAAGCCGAATAAGCTGATGATGTTTAATGACAAACCGAGAAAAGGCATCACGATAAAGGCGCCCATAAAGCTGATCGGAATGCCTAAGAAAACAAAGAATGCCACAGAGGGGCGTAAAAAGAGAGACAACATAACTAAGACTAATACACCGCCTTGTATCGCATTATCGATCAGCGTATTTAAACGACTTTTGAGCACTTTCGAGCGATCATTCCAGTGGCTGATCGTAATGTTGGCAGGCAGTGTTTCACGGGTTTTTTCAATATAGGCTTTTACTTTATCAGCGACATCTAGCGCGCTTTGATCGCCGACTCGATAGACTTCAATTAAGGCGGCATTTTTACCGTTGAAACGCGCTTTTAAAGGTGTTTCTTCAAAGCCGTTTTCAATGTCAGCGATTTGCCATAGTCGAATAGTAGAGCCATTGGCATGGGTTTTCACCACGATATTATTAAATTGTGTGGTATCAAACGCCTTGCCGTTAGTGCTAATGAGTATATCGCCAGCACGGGTGCGCAGATTACCTGCCGAGGTATTCACAGAGCTGTTATCAATCGCTTTGGCAATATCAGCTAAAGTGAGGTTATAGCGGTGCAGTTGTTGCTGTTTTATTTCTATATTGAGTTGATAGTCACGTACTCTATCCAGCTCAACTTGGGTAACACCTGGCAGTTGTAGCAAGTCATCGCGTACTCGCTCACCTAGACGGTGAATTTTTGCTTCAGAAACATCCCCTGCGACACTGACGTTGATCACTTCACGGGTGCGTTTTTTCAGCTGCGTGACAGGAGAATTCGCATCTTCTGGAAAATCGCTGATGGTATCGATACTGCTTTTGATATCTGCCAATAGGTCGCGTTTGTCATAGGTGTCATCAACTTCCATATTAACAACACTTCTGCCTTCACTAGAATAGCTGGTAATACTCGATATTCCCTCTAAATCAGAGACTTGTTGCTCGATCAATAAAGTGACACTTTGCTCGACTTCTAGCGCGGTGGCGCCAGTGAGCGAGACACTTGTAGTGATGACGTTGGACTCAAAGCTTGGAAATACTTCCAATGGGATACGGGTTTTCAAGCTGAAAACCCCGAAGATGATGATAGCTAACATTAAAAGATTAGCTGCAACATGATTTTTAGTGAACCATTCAATCATTGTTAATCCAGGATATTAAGTCACTATTGTCATAGAACCTGCTAGTGCTCTGTGACAATAGTGTGATATTTAATGTATACATTGAGTAAAAAGAAGCGCTTATTAGCTGTTCGCTGCTAGCGGTTTTTTCTCTTTATTTGCTCGCATACCTTTGTCTCGATTGGGCTTTTTTAGGTTGCGATTTTGTCCTTTGCCTGCGCCTTTCCCTTTTTTTTGCCTCGTGGCCTTTTCGCTGCCAATGAACTGCGCATTAGAGCCTTCATCATCTTGGGTCAATATACTGGTGATGAGTAAATCACCGGCTTTCAAGCCATTGCCGATGAGCGCGATGCTATCGTCCTGCCACAAAATACTAATATCTTGGCGTCTGACGATGCCTTTTCTCAGCAGGTAAACGTACTGTCCTTGATAGATAGTTTTGATGTCGATGCTGATTGCTTGGGGAATATTTTTGGCGCTAATCTTTGCCTCTAGATACTGGCCAATTTTTAAAGGGTGTTTATCACTGTTTTGTGCAGAAAAGGGCCGCTTGATTTGCGCGATGACAAACAGTTGCTGACTTTGTTCATCTAAACTGGCCTGGGTACGTACAAGTTCACCCTGCCAAAGTTGTGGCTCAATGAGATTAGCTTCAAAGATAACTTTTGTGCTTGGCGCAAGTGCTTGGTTATCTGTATTGGTTTCGGGTAAATCGATAAAGGCTAAATCTGAATTTTTAAGGCTGAGTTTAACTTCCAGTGCGCGGGTGGAAAAAATATTGGCCAAGGGAGTATTAGCGTTGACAAACTCACCAATATTGACGTTTTTAGTTAATACACGACCATCAAATGGGGCGAGTACTTTAGTGCGCTCAAAATTAAGCACTGCTTGATTAAAGCTGGCATGCGCTGCAGAGACTTTGGCCTTGGCGCTCACAACTTGTGGGGTTCTTGATACTAAGGTCGGAATGGGGGCGTTTTTGTTAAGACGTTTCCAGTCGGCCTTTGCCTGGGCCACTTGTGCTTGTTCAAGTTTTAGGTCTTGCTGCGCTTGAGTTAGGCTCGCTTTGGCGCTGTTGATCTCATTTTGAAATTCACGTGCATCGAGCTTAAGTAATAACTCACCTTTTTTAAAAAAGGCTCCCTCTTGTAAATGCGCACTAATTTCGACGACGCGTCCGCTGACTTGCGAGCTAATCACGCTACTTTGCGCTGCGCTGACTTGTCCTAAACTGGCAAGGGTGATTTGTAGCCCTTTAGGAGCTACTTTACTGATTTCGACAGCTAATTTAGCAGGCTTAGGAGCAGGGCGTTTGCGTGGCTGTGGAGCGTTCGAACTGATAAACCAGTATCCAAAAGCACTAATAAGAATAATAATGAGGGGCACGAGGTAGCGTCGCATAATAGTTATTTAGACTCACTCTTGTTGTTAATGTCTGTAGATTTTCCCAGAGCGAGTAATAACTCGATTTGGTTTTGAATTTTTTCAATGTGCAAAGAAAGTTGCTGGTTTTGATCGTCAAAAAGTTGCTGTTGTAAACTCAGTACCTGCTGATAATTGGCCATGCCGTTTTTGTATTGGGCGCTGATTTGCTCGAGAGATAACTCTGAATTTTTAAGTACTTGGCCATTTAAGCGCCATTGCTCGGTAATGGCTGTTTGTGCTTGAATCAAGGTTTCAATTTCACTAAAGGCGTTTTGTAGAACCTGCAGATACTCTTGCTCGCGCTCTATCAATACAGCACGTGCTAGCGCGAAGTTTGCCTTTGACTTTCCCTGATCAAGGACTGCTTGACTGGCATTTGTCAGTAAGTTCCAGGCGAGATTTTGGCTAAATAGATCCGACAGTCTAGCGGCGCTTAATGATAGCGCGCCGCTTAAATTAAAACTGGGGAATTGCTTTGCATAATGACTGGCTGCAGTGGCATCTTGAGCGAGTACCGCTAACCAACTGCTGTTTAAATCAGCCCGATTTTTCAGTAAATTGGCCGGCACTCCCAACTCAAAATCATTACTCAAGTAGGGGAGTTCTCCCGTGATGCGCAAACGGCCATTGGGATATTGCCCCAGCAATAATTGTAGCTGACGAGCAGTACTAAAGAGTGTTTGTGTACCACTGGACGTTTTAGATTTAGCGCTGTCTAAATTAGCACGCGCCAGATAAACATCGGCGATATTAGACAAACCTTGGCGATACGCATACTCAATAGCCTGTAACTGATTATTGGTATTTTGCTGTTGCTCAAGCACCAGTTGCTGTCTTCTTTGCTGGTAAATAAGTTGATACCAAGCGGCTGTAATATCTGCAATCAGGGTGTGCTCGGTGTGTAATAGGCTGGATTTAGCTTTTGCTAAATCATAGTGTGCCGCTTTTGATTGTGCGTTTAACTCCCCCCAAATATCGAGTTTCCAGCTGGCATTTAGTGCCAGATCAAAACTGGTGGTAGAAGCATTAGAGGCATTGCTGGTTTTTATCGAATGGCTACCATTTAGATTGAGATTTAGGCCCTGATCAGCATCGCTGACGATACTGCGCTGTAATGCTTGCTCAAAAATAGCGCGTTGCTCAAGAATGCCATGATTATTCATTAGGGCAGTATCAATGGCGGTGAGGAGCGCAGTATTGGTGCTTTGTCCTAAGCCATCACTATCAATGGTTTTTTCACTGACCTCTTCCTCGGCAACTGCAGTATTCGCTAAGCTCTCTGCTTGATATTGTTCAGGGAGAAGAGGTGATTTGGTGCTCACTGCTATATAGGATGTTGAGGGTGCCATGGAGCAGCCCGCAAGAAACACCGAGCAAAGCGTGATGTACCAGATGTTTCGTTTACAAATCATGTCTATATTCAAAATAAGACCCGGTCGATATTTGAGGATGCGAATAGAGCAGCAATTCTAAGAGTATTGTTGTTATTGTCTATCTGATTTACATAACTTTACAGTTATCTAAGGGCTTAAAATGTCAGACAACTTACTGAATATTAGCGTTTAAACAGCAAAATAGACACTGTGGTTTAGCGATAGATAGGCAAAGTTAATGTCGTTAGCTAGACATTGATGCACTGCTTGGCATATTTTTCAAAAGAATCACTGTTAAAATAGCTATAAGAACATCGGTTTATCCACTAAACTTAGCAAAAAATATCAGCTCAAAAGGGATCTTGATGAAATTAGAAATGATATGCACCGGTGAAGAAGTGCTGGCAGGTCAAATTGTCGATACCAACGCAGCTTGGCTGGGTAATCAATTGATGGATGCAGGCTTTGAAATGCAGCGGCGTACGACCGTGGGTGATAGGGTCGCTGATTTAGTGGATGTGTTCATAGAGCGCAGTGGACGCGCTGATATTATCCTTGTTAATGGCGGTTTAGGGCCCACCGCTGATGATCTATCAGCACAGGCCATGGCGGATGCTATGGGTGTTGAGCTGGTAGAAAACACTCAGTGGCGCAACATTTTAGAAGCCTGGTTTAGTGAACGAAATATCCCTTTAAGTGCCAATAACCTCAAGCAAGCTAAATTGCCGAAAGGCGCAGTCATGGTTGATAATCCGGTGGGCACTGCTTGTGGTTTTAGAGTCAAACTCAATCGCGCTTGGCTGTTTTTCACCCCGGGTGTTCCCCATGAATTTAAGCGCATGGTTGCTGAGCAATTTATCCCTTTTGTGCGCGACCAAGATCATGAAAATATGCCTGTGAATGTCACAAAGATTTTGACCGTCGGTGTGGGTGAGTCTGATATGGCTCAACATTTGGAAAAATGTGATTGGCCTGTGGGCCTCACATTAGGCTATCGCTCGTACACGCCTTATCTAGAACTTAAACTGATTGCACGTAATGTCAGTGAAGGGCTGCAAAAAGTGGCTATCGAACAGGCCTCTAAGCTACTGGGTGATGCAGTGGTTGCATTAAACCAGGAGACTTTAGCGGGTGAAGTACATCGATTATTGCTGGATAATAAACACACTCTGGCAGTGGCTGAGTCTTTGACGGGCGGTGAGATTTGTTCGCAGCTGGTCGCATTTGCCGGCAGCTCAAGTTATTTAAAACAAGGGATCGTCAGTTATTGTAATGAAGCAAAAATCGCTTTATTAGACGTCAGTGCACAAACCATTGTTGATCATAGTGAGGTCTCTTTAGAATGTGTGGCTCAAATGGCGGCAGGTGCTGCTAAGTGTAACAACCAAATAGAGAGTACTCAATTTGCGATAGCGACTAGTGGTGTTGCAGGTCCTACTGGCGGTAGCGATGAGCGCCCAGTGGGCACGGTGGTTATCGCGGTTAAAGCGGGAGAGGTCATACATTCTCAACAAATAGCCATATCGTATAGGCGGAGTAGAACGTATATAAGAGAGCTAAGTGTCGCTGTGGCTTTTGATATGTTACGCAGAGCCATTTTAGAATTGGATCCCATAGCGAAATACGGCTATATAAAAAGGGTGGAAAGCAAAGTATTTACAGTTGAAGCACTGGCTTGATACAGAGAAATTTGGCGCAGCCTGAATAAGCAAAGGTATCTCTCTCTGCACGTTCAGGCGCGAAAGGTAATAGAGGAATGTGGATTCATACTGTTTGTGGGATATTAGTGCTTATAAATTTCCGCTAAAGATACAGACTGTGTGAAAACTCCGATTCTATCATTAATTTGCCATATTTTAGTAAATACAGCTTCGCTAAGCTGTTGATTTTATTAGATACAGATTTGAAAAATGCACAAGAAAATCTTATTGCACATCTATTTGATAGTTTTTACCCTGTCTGGGCACAAAGCGGACGTTCTAGCTAGGTCGTTTTCATCAGTTAATGAGCCTAATTTAATTACAAGATTTAGCCAAGTAACAGCTTTCTGTCCCTAACCAAAAACGCACTCGCTATTAGATACATGCGGGTATGTATTTACCAAACTTTGCGGCACAACCTACTAAGTTCGTATTGACTAACTATTATCTCGTTCGCAAAAATACGGTTCTGTCACTATCTTTAACAAAACTTCCAACGCAGTTTTGATATCAGCATGGCCCTTGGAGGCGAGATCATCCAAACCAATAAAGGCGCCATAGAGCAGTTGAGTTAGTGCAGGATCATTTCTCCCAATATCAGTCAGTAATTTTGCAATAAGTGAAAGCCTAATTTCATCAACTTCGTTCACGACAGTAAGCACCGTACTATCAGTTAAGGACCATGAACGCATTGCTGGCTCAACCCGGCGCCCACCAAATTCTTCTGGAGCAGGTTTTGACGCGTAATCAGTTAAGACTTTTAGACGCTTAAATGTATCAGGTTCAGCTAGAATGTAAGTATCAATTTCTTGAACTACGCTGCTCCTCCATAGATTTAGCATCGCCTTTTTAAAGGATGGGAGATCTGTAAAATGCCAATAAAAAGACCCTTTGGTTGCACCCAAGCTTCGTGCGAGAGCCTCTGCTCTAATGGCCGTAGGACCGTTCGTTGTAAGAGCACGAAATCCTGCGCTTAGCCATACTTCTTCGGGAAATTTAACTTTGTTCATTAATAATATACCCAACGCTGTAGTTAGAATAGATTGAAATATACGGCACCGTATGTAAAGATCTACCATATTAATTGACATAATATGGAATTAACAATGATAAAAGCACTTGAGATCAGGTTTGTACGATTAAAAGATATCTCCTTGGTAGAGATAGCTTCGCATATGTCTAACTCTCGGGTTGCTGAGCATATGCCACTTTTAAAATCTAAATGGACGCTTGATGATGCCAATAAATTTGTAAAAGCAAAAGAAAGAACCTGGCAACACAATGGTTTGGGACATTGGGCTATTTTGTATGGTGATGTTTATGTAGGTTGGGGCGGTTTTCAGAAAGAAGGAGAAGAATGGGATTTTGGCCTCGTTCTCAAACCAGAAAATTTTGGTTTAGGGATGAGGATTTCACGCAAAGCGATTGAGTTCGCTAATTCTGATCCACGCATTGATTTCGTGACATTTCTTCTTCCTCTTTCACGTCGAAATCTAGGAGCACTTTCTCGAGGTGGAGCAAAATTCGTTGAAAATGTTAAATACGACGGTGAAACATTTAAAAAGTATAGATTAGAAACAAATAACCATTAATCGTTAACTTGCTTATCCCAATGATTTTTTCATAAACTTATAAAAACCTGCTTTCATTCTTTTATCAATCAAGGCGGGGTTTAACGTATGAATAAAGCTGTGTATTTAATCTTAGAAATGTCCGCTTCCTGCCTTGGGCTTATGCGCAAACGCTCTACCCTTTCGTAGCTTAGAATGACATGAATTGAGAATTAAAGTCGGCGGAAACGTACTTAGAAAACATGGCGGATCTTGATACAGACGGTGTAAAAACTCCGATTACCTTTTGATCTAAGCTCAGGCTTCTTATGATCGATTAATCCTAATGCTACCGCCTATTAAACCATCACTTTTAGTATCATTATAGGGTCAACTAAACCATAAGGTGAACGTGATGGCACATCATATTTTAGGTCAGTCAAGGATACAAACTACCTTGTTCCCCGAAGTACTTGATGACTTTGTTACTGAAGATAATTCCGTTCGGGTCGTGGATGTATTTGTTGAAGGTATAGAGCTTGAAACACTTGGGTTTAAGCGTGTTGTCGCTAAAGATACTGGCCCTCTAGATTACCACCGAGCCATCCTCTTAAAACTCTATATCTATGCTAATCTTAACCGCATTCAATCTTCTCGCCGCTTAGAAAAAGAAAGCCATCCCAACGTTGAATTAATGGGGTTGCTGAGCCGATTAATGCCAGATTTTAAAACAATAGCAGACTTCTGAAAAGATAATAGCAAAGGGATAAGAAGCATCTGCCGTCAGTTTGTAGAGATGTGTCGCCAGATGAATATGTTCAGCGAATTGCGCTTCGCTATTGATGGTCGTAAATTCAAGGCCGTGAACAACAAGTCAAAGAATGACACACCCAGCAAAGTCCAGTTCCATATAGACCGCGTTGAGAAAAGTATCGAAAAGTACTTAAGTCAAACGGATAGTAAAGACAAGAATGAAGAAGAGACTTCAAACACTGTCTCAACCACAAAGTTAGCATGGCTTAAACAGCGATTAGTGGAGCTTAAAGCCCTTGTAATAGAAGTGAATGAACACCCAGACAAGCAGGTATCACAAACCGACCCTGCTGCCCGCTTGATGAAGACACATCACCTGCAAAGGCAGGTTTGTTATAACGTGCAAAGCGCTGTAGATACAAAACATCACTTGATTGTTGCACACAATATCGTGATGACAACCGATAGAGGCCTGCTGACTTTAGAGTGTCTTATTGGATTCAAAACCTTCCACTGCTATCTATTAATTTTTGAAGGACGCTCTTGTATGCAGAAAACAAGACAAATACGGATAGGAAATATCTAAGGCTAATGGATAAAGATGTGAGGGTTATTGAGCTATTGTTTAAAAATGAGAACAAGCTTAGATCGAGAACTCACGTAAACGGCTAAAACTCCAAGAAATATGTGTGTTTTCTAAAAATGAGTTTTTCAAAAAAACCAAACTTAGCCTAAAAGTACACCCCTTATATTTGAGAGTATGTTGTTATAAATAGAACTGAATGAGTTAGGGCTTATTTACAATATAAGGGGAGAGCAAGCTTATTAACCAATAATATTCATTTGCTCGTCACTCCAGTTTAATGCCTGTTGATAGCTCTTTGCTATATCTTCAGGAGTTAATGACAGTCTACTTCCAATAGCTGCAATGTTATACCAACTCCCTTTTTCATAGGAACTTGACATTTCAATAAGCAGCGCTAATTCTCCTTGCTTGTGCAAAAGGGCAGCGCTGATATCAGCAGACAGTTTTAATTTTACTACAAGTTCTTGCATTGGCTCATCTAGCATCATGTCTATCAATGAAAACATTCCGGTTAAGAAGGCTACGGAAGGATTAAGCCCAGTAGTAAGCGATGCTGCTAGGTTTTCGCAAAACTTGGCGCGTGATAAAGACATCGATAAGAGTTCACTAGGTTTGTTCCCAATGCTTTGAGACGCGAAGAGGATAGTGATGAACTTAGTAAGTTCTTTTTTTCCTAAACTAACAACAGCTTGCTTAATCGAAGAAACTTCAACCGCACGACTAAAAATAGCTGAATTACTATACCTCAGTAGTTTATAAGTTAGGTTGAGATCATTTTGAAAAACATCAATTATTTTTTGTAAATCGAAGTCAGAATTAGAAATTTCAAAGAGTATTTCTGCGAGACTGAAATCATTGACATCAACTGATCTTTTTGTAATTTCCTGAGGTTGTGCGAAAAAATAACCTTGAAAGAAATCAAAACCGGCATCGTTGGCACGCTGAAATTCATCTTGAGTTTCAATTTTACTGCAGATGAGCTTTATATGATTATATTTTTCCTTAATTTTAGTCACTAGGCGGATGCTTGATGAACAAGCTACACGTATATCTAATTTAATCATGTCGATAAAAGGGAGAAAGTGTAGCCATGCCTTTTGATGAACATAGTTGTCCAGCAAAATTTTGTAACCAGCTTCCTTTAATGCTTTACACTCTTCAAGTAGTCGTTTACCTGGCTTATCGATATCTATAACCTCAATAACTAACTGCTCCGCAGGAATCATAGTGGGGGATTTATTAAGGATAGATTGTAAATTAAAGTTAATGTGGGCAGGTTTGCCACCCGCCAAATCTGATAATGAATGCTCAAATTGACTTGTTGAAACTATTTTTGAAGTTGCGATAGTTCCGTCAATTGCTCCGAAAGAAGTTTCATTAGGACTGCGAAATAATAATTCATAAGCGTATAAATTTTGCTGGCGATCAAGGATAGGTTGGCGGGAAAAGTGTAAATTCATTAATTTCTTCTTCATTTATTGCTGGATAATCAGCGGAACTGGGAAACAACAGAAAACCTGCTTTTAAAAATTATATATAATTGATACTGCTGTATTTTTAAATATATTACTTGTACAAATATTTAGAAAAGTAATACAAATCGCGCTAAATGATCCTTTGTCTAGCTTAATTCACCTAGCTAGCTTTGAGTCTCCAGCAGCAGAATACAAGCAAGTGGGTCTCAATCTATCAGTATTACGAATTTATTATTTGTCTTACAGATCTGTATCTGATCATAAATTTATTATTCATTCAAGCAACACTGAGAAAAATCTCTAGTTATCTATTTGAGTAATAGGCTTAAAATAGTACTTTTCTCAAACTTCCAATGTGGCAACACAAGGCCAATCTGTAGCGCTGTACACACAAATCTAAATTTTTGAGGGCCGCGCGTCATTCTATATCTAGAGAACTGTGGCAAAGTGGTTTTCTAAGACCTGACATCACATAAAATGTTGAATTCTGTCGTACCTATAATTCGATAGTAGGTAGATACTGTGTGGATCTGTTTAGGGGGAACTATCACATAGTTGGCAATTTTTGGTCATGAATACAGATTCTAGTGGGAGGACAAAAATTGTATTTTGTCTCGATTATAACTAGAACCTTCGCATATAATAATCTGTAATTTGTGCTTGGGATTTGGTTTTAAATATGACCAATCATGATGTTTATAGTGCCTAATAGCTCTTTCATTAGTGCGGCTGACGGACAAAATTGCTTGTTTGCATCTTTTAGATTTAAGGTGTTTTGCCATATAATTCTCAGCTAAATCTGCAACCCCACAACCCCGATAACTGAGTAGCAAATAAATTAAATGAACATACCCAGTATCGGGTAAGCCTGAAAATGATTTAAACTCAAGTTGCCCAATGATTTCGTTACCCTTGCAAATATGAAAATAATACCAGCCATTTTCAGTTTCTCTACTGATCATCCTCTCTTTATAACCTGTCACGGATTCTTCATAGCCATCGTATGTATTGAAGCTAGAAAATAGGCGTCACGACGAAAGACGACACGAAGGTTAAAGTGCTGTTTTATATCAATTGGGAGGAAGCCTATGTTCATAAATATTCTTATTATAGCGAGAATTAATCACGCTTTCGAATTGTCGTATTTGACGGCGGGAATGTCTGAAATTGACCGATTTCAGACATTAAATTAAAAGCTTCGAAGAGGCTGAAGCTGACACATGCGGACCTTCCGCAACCCCTGTAAAACGACGTAGAGAATCTTAATGGGAGTACCCTATCCGACAGTTTAGATGTTTACTTTTCTAGGGGCTTACGAAGTATTAAAAAATTATCTTATTAACTATACGTTGAAAAAAATCTAAACTGATAGTTGATTTTTCACTCTTATTTTTAAAAAATTGATTCTAGGTGTAATTACTTTATTTCTGAATTTTAAGAAATTCTTTAAATATCATACCTGTGTTAAGTGATTTATTGTTTGTCCAAGTAATGGTTTATATTGCTTTAAAAGGTTGAGTAAAAAGCAAAGGTATATGCTGAGATTTTGGGTGAAGGCTATAGATATTATCGTTTCGAATTAATAACTTAAAACTCCCTTGTAAGTGGGTTTTATACTAATAATTACTATATGACTTAGATTGGTAATGGTGAATTATGATTACAAGACGGTGTTTTCTTGCTGCTCTATCCACTTTAATGTTACCGATGGAATCTTCTTTCGCAAGTAAGCAGAAAGTTATTCGACTGGTTTATCACCCCAATGTACCGCCATATTCTTTTCAAGAGGAGATAATGGAAAAGAATGTGAAAGGCATACTAATTGACTTGATTAATGAGCTATCGACACAGCTGAATTTTGAGTTCAATCATTCCCCCTATCCTTGGAAGAGGGCTCAAGCATTAGTGGAGACAGGTGTTGCAGATGCTTTTTGTTGTCCCGTTACAGTCGACCGTGAACGATACGCTCTCTTTGCGCCGACGCCGGTGACAACGTTAAGCGAGTCTGCCTTATTTTTTAATCCATATAACTTGAATGCGGACAAAATTAGATCTGCTCGAAGAATAGAAGACTTTTATTCACTAAAAGCTGCCACTTTCTTAGGTAATAGCAGCCATTCGGAAGTATGGGGCGCGCACCCCGAGGTGACAGAAGTTCCTGAGGTCGAACAAATCTTAAAGATGTTATTGAGAGGCCGAGTTGACTTCTATTTTGCAGATCCTATCGTAACTGGATATATAATAAAACAAGTTGGGCTCTCTGGATTGTTAGAGAGTATTCCAATGGGAGATCTCATCAAACAGGATAGCATTACTCAGATGAAATTTGGCATTAGGCGTAGTTATCCTGAGGCGCAGAAGGTTGTTGATGCCGTAGATCTTGCAATCAGGAATATCATTACACCAGACCTGCACCGAACTATTGTTAATAGATACCTATGATCTGATGATAGGTAGAGGTATCAGCTCTTTATGAATTTGATCAGAATGTAAACGGGCAATGTAGGAGCCAATCAATTAGATCTGAATTATTTTAATTCAAGATGAGTCAAGCACGAACAATACAACTGGCAGGCCCTATAACTTAAAGTACTCAAAAAGTGTTGGATGTTAACAGTTTAGTAATAACAAGGCAGATCACAGAAAGAATAAAACTTAAAAATGGCTATTGGCCCAGACTGTGTGAAAACACAAAAGCCAGTGTATTGGCGTGATCTTCCTAGTTATATCAAGTTCTAAAGCCTTCCTCTCTTTAGGGTGCCATACTTAATCATCCAGTTAAATTAGTCTTCGAGCTGATAAGGAGCAGCAGCAAGCTGCTTTATTATGCCTATAAGACACCATTGCGCCTATGTCGCTATAGTGCTCAGTAATCTGTTGATTCCGACAATATTTATGACCCGCTTCATATTATATGCCAGTATATGCAGGCTCATTTCGGTACTGACTCTCCCTAAGGTTCTAGTTAAAAAATGAGTAGCCCCCATCCATGCCTTAATGGTTGCGAAGGGGTGTTCTACAGTCTGACGTCTTATCTTCATAGACTCGGGTGCTTGTTCTAGCCTTGCCCGCATATCATCAAGCACTTCTTCATGCTCCCAGCGTCTTATTCGACGCTCTTTGCCCGTAATACACTGTGTTTTAATGTGACAGTTCTTACATTTAGGACTGGTATAGCTTTGGTAAATTTTATTGTCATGAGTAGAGGATCCAGTTTGTCGTAAACGTTCACCAGCTGGACAAAGATATTCGTTATCGGATGTGATAAAGATAAAGTCTGATCTCGCAAAGCGCCCTTGTGCGACATTATTTGAAGTATAGGTTTTAGGAACTAAAGGCTTAAACCTGCATGATAGCTGGCCAGTATTTCTTCGCTTCTGAAGTAGCCTCGATCTGCAATGATCATTAGATTATCCAGACCTAACGCCTCTCTAGAATGGATCGATATATTCGTAAGCTGGCGACGGTCAGTGCCCTCATTTGTAACTTCGTGTGCGACAATCAAGTGATGCTCTGAATCCACCGCAGTCTGCACATTGTAGCCAACGATCCCCTGGCCACGTGTCTTCATCGACCTGGAGTCTGGGTCTGTTAATGAGACCTGCTTATCTGGCGCTGCTAGCATCTCAACTTCGATCTTTTTCAGCCGCTGCATCTCCTCATTTAATGCTGCTATTTTGTCCTTTATTTTTACTGTTTGGAGATTAATGTCCGCAGACTCAACCTGATCAGTTTCTTCCAATTTAGCCATATATTTATCTAGGCTTTTATCTATTTGCTCTAAACGGCGCTTCATTTTAGCGCGGGTAAAGTTTTTATCGCGATGGTTAACTGCTTTAAATTTACTGCCGTCAATGGTGATAGTGGATTGGCTAAAAAGCTGTAACTCTCGGCATAGAAGAATGAATTTCTGGCAGGTATTGCGGATAGCTTTACCATTATCTATACGAAAAACGGCAATGGTTTTGAAGTCGGGGGTTAGTCGTCCAGTAAGCCACATGAGCTCAACATTGCGTTGTGTTTCACGCTCAAGACGTCGACTTGAATGAATACGATTTAGGTATCCGTATATGTAGACATTAGCAATATTGAGGGGTGATAGGCAGGTCTACCAGTATCTTTTGGCTCAACGCCTTTAAATCCAAGCTCGGCTAAATCTAGTTTTTCTATATAAGCTTTAATTACCCGTACGGGATTATCTTCGGCAATATAATCATCTAATATCTCAGGTAATAACAGGCACTGTGATCGATTAGCACCTTCAATAAAGCGTTTCATATCAACTTCCCAGAGAACTATCTGTTGGAGTATATCTTATAAGGCGTTTTCACACAGTCTGGGTCATAAGCGTTCATTCTTAGTTAAAGCACGTGAGGCACTGATCCTAATTCAAACATTGTATTTAAAACTAGTGCTTTTCGTATTACCCTGCCTTTAATCACAGACTTCTATCGAAATTCAATATGTAGAAGATAAGACTTGAACAATGCACCAAAGGAATTATTGGGAAAATTAAAAAAAGTAGAGAAAAATATTAAGTTTATATTAAAGGAGCACTCTTAGGTAACTCAGACATTGCACATGCTGATCCATATGCTCTGAGGAAATCTCACTGAATGGCCTAGAAGTATTAAAAGGCAGTGACTTCGTGAATTAGTTTAGCAAGCTGAAATAGCTGTTAAATATTTTTTTTGCCTTACCGTTTGATCTTAGTTCTATTACTGCTTGTTGCAGTTTCTTACGTTCATTTTTGCTCAGCTTGAAGCTGCATACTAGGTATAAATCCGATTCAATAAAAATTAAAGGATCATCAAAAAAATGATCACTTAGACCCTCCTGCGTAGCGATAAATTTTAGTACAGAGATTGCCCCCGCTACGGCATCTACACGTTCTAATTTCATCAATTTTATGCCATTTATATACAGTGGAGTACTCACCTTATTTAGAGTCTTGTCTGAATGGAACCTATTGTCAAAAATGATTCCTAATGGTACTGCAATTTTTTTATCTTTTAGGTCTGAGTAGTCTTTTAGTTTGATTCCAGCGACAGGCAATATACCAGCGGATAATTTATAGCCGATGGGTTCAATAACGTCTAAACTCTCTACAACTTCGGGAGAGTCGACCAAAATAGTACAATTTTTTTGTCCTCTTATCATCGTTGCCAAAAGGCGCTTGGTAGGTTGTATTTCTACTGGTGAGCCAAGACCACTTGTTATTCTAATTTCCACTAACAAGTCATAGAGGGCACCAGTGAGTTGGCCATCTGCATTCTCAAAGCCATAAAGAAGTTGCTTCATGGCAATCATCCCTACATCTTCCTCCGAACTAATTACATTTACCGATAGCAAAATAAATAGCCAGACAGTTAATATTTTAGAAACAGACCGTACGTTAAACTTTGCTTTCATTTCCCCAGCCTCTATTTATGAGCTGATTTATGTGAAGCGCACAGTCTAAATAGACCATACCAATAACCTTTAACTTTCATATGAAACACTAAGTTAAGAATTGTATTATATAATTATTAGGTTTTTGTTTATATACGAAGAATAATTAATGCTGGACTGTTGTTCGGTGTGATAAGTATCTGGTTTTCTAGTCACATATTTGGTTCTCAAAGTGCCTTTAATCTGCTCTGTCAAAATGGCAGCAATGTGTCAATTCTAGCAATAGAATCTATGGCTCCAATCGGCCATGTTCCGCCATCTATACGAAGAACAGACTCGCCTTTTTAGGCGTCACAATGTCATTTAAATTGAGCGTACAAACCGCTGGAAACGTACTTAGAAAGGATTGTTTTTTTAACTTGAAACAACAAAGAGGTGCATATAAGGCGCTTGGAAAAACAAAACACACGCAAACAAATGATAAATAAAGCAACTAAAAACTATAGATCCAATCCATCACTAAATTATTTACAGGCTCCTGGAATTAATAGGTATTCTAAAAAATAAATTTTAAGGGATAAATCAAACCAACAGCAATAAAAAAGCGCTATCCATAAAAACGCATTTTAATGTAGAAAGCTTCTCTCATCAAAGACCTGATAATAACGAGAGTCCATTATTAAAAAGACAAAACCTTACCCCAAAAAATTCAAAGCCCAAGTAGTTCTATCTAAAATAGGGTTCATCACTCACTTCCCCAGCTCCTTACAGCAATAAAACTCTATTACTACTTGAAATTGGGAAGGTTCATAAAACCGCCTCGTTGGGTTTAATCTATGATTCGTGGTGGTTCTTCAGTTCCATTGCGCTAAAAAAATGGTAACCGTAAGAAAGAAACAATCTTATATTACTTAACGCTGCTAATAGCCATCGTAGTATACAGTTAAGTTTAAATTCATGCGGCTAGAGTAGTATTCGATCAATTCACCAAAAACACTAACATCACTATTAAATAATCCATGTTCTCTTGTATTTTTACAGCATTTACTCATTTCCAGTTTAACAAAGGGTTTAAATGAAATTAGTCTTAACACAGATTTTGTTGATAACCCTCTTTTCAATTAAAGCTTTGGCATCTCCTTTACACTTAACAGAAGAAGAAAAAAATTTCATTCAAGAAAACACTGTCGTTAAAATTGCAATGATGCCTGACTTTGCACCGTTCACTTACGAAGTCAACGGGAAAGTTGTTGGTTTTGAACATGATTTATTAGATATTATTTCTCAAAAAACAGGCTTGACGTTTGAGAAACACATTGATAAATGGACTACTATCTATAATGCTTTTAAGAACAAGGAAGTCGATGTTATTAGTAGTATTTCATATAAAGAATACAGAGAGCCTTTCACCTTGTTCTCCAGTAGTTATTACGATATTCCTATCATGATATTTGTCAGAGATAACTTTGGTGAATATAACGGTTTAAAAAGCCTCACAGGTAAAAAAGTAGGTGTTTTAAAAGATGTTTTTTACGTAAATGAGCTAGAAAACATTGGTACAATGAACTTGGTGTATTTTGATAATTATTCAGATTTAACAAGCGATTTAGTGTTCGGAAAAATTGATGCTTTAATTCAAAACCTAACAAACATTAACTATCTAATAAAGAAGAATGTTTATTCAAACATAACCATAGCAAGTGAGCTAATTTTACCAAATACCACAAAAGAAGATCTAAGATTAGGTATATCACCAGAAAAGCCATTACTAGGCTCAATTCTACAAAAAGCTATTTCTTCACTGACAAAACAAGAAAAGAAAACTCTGACAGATAGATGGATAGGTGTCATTAAAGAATATGTTGGAGGCCATATTGAGCTCAACAAAGGGGAAACAGCTTATGTTAATACTCAGAGAATAAAGTACTGTATCAATCCGACAGGCCTTCCCTTTGAAGGCTTGAGTGAAAATGGTGAGCATATAGGCATGAGCGCTGATTATTACAGCCTGTTTAAAAGAGTATTGTCTGCACAATTTGTGCTTGTGATGACAGAGAGCTGGAGTCAATCTATTGACTATATTAAAAATAGAGAGTGTGACATGTTGGCTCTTGGTATGGAAACGTCTGAAAGAAAAAGCTACTTAAATTTCACTAGTAGCTATTTAGAAGTACCGTTAGTTGTCGCCACCAGAGTTGACGTTCCTTTTATTAACAATATATTAGATTTAGAAGGAGAAAAAGTAGGTATTGTAAAAGGGGACGCCTTCGTCAAAATTTTAAAAAATAAATACCCATCCCTATCCATCATTGAAGTGGAAGATATTTATGATGGGCTAGATAAAGTTAAAAGCGGTCAGCACTTCGCATATATAGATACATTAGCGAGTATTGGTTACGAATTTCAAAGTAATTATTTTGGCGAGCTGAAGATTGCAGGTAAAGTTACAGAAAGCTTAAAACTATCCGTTGCTGTGCGAAAAGATGATAAAACCTTATTGAATATCCTACAAAAAGCCATCAATACCATAACAAATGAGTCGCATAGAAAAATCCTTACTAAATGGGTTCCTATTAAATTTGAAAAAAGTGTTGATTACAAAAATATTTGGCAAATAGCTCTCGTTTCCATACTTTTCATTTTTCTAGTTATTTATTGGAACATCAAAATTACTAACGCTAATAAGTTATTAAAGGTCGCCCAGAAAGACATAGAAGAAAAAAACAAAGCACTCAACCAACTTGCTGTCACTGACAAGCTAACAGATTTATTTAATAGAAGGAAAATTGAAGAGATAATACAGGCTGAGTTAAATCGAAAAGAACGCTTTAAACACTCTTTCTGTCTTTCTATTCTAGATATCGATCATTTTAAAAAGGTTAATGACGTATACGGACACCAACAAGGCGACCGTGTACTCATTGAAATCTCATCAATCCTAAAAAGCAACTTAAGAAAAACTGACTTTGTTGGACGTTATGGAGGAGAAGAGTTCATACTCATCTTCCCTGAGTCTAGTGTTGATAGTATCTTCTCGATAATTGAGGATATAAGGCAAAAGATTGCAACTAAGCACTTCGAAGGTGTAGGTCATAAAACAGCTAGTTTTGGTGTCGCAACATCTTACAAAGGAGACACTGTTGAAAAGCTTATTAATAGAGCAGACAGAGCGCTCTATATCGCGAAGAACAATGGTCGAAACAAAATAGTAACTCATGAAGCTGAAATAGCTGACAAAGCGGCTATACAATAATAGGTCACTACTTTAGATCTGCTGTTAATATTCACTATTAATCTATTAACAACCCTTTTCCTCCAATAAAAACAGAGAATTAACGAATGCTGCGACAGGATTTTCAATTACTAGCTTCTCGGGAGCGCTACGTTCTTATAACTTTATAAGTGTAAATGAGTATTAAACTATAAATTTAAGCGTGATCTCGCACGTTTTTAGCTCGTATAAAAAATAGCACTGTTATTATAATTAGCATCTAAACATAGAGAATTACATCCAAAATGGCCAAAGGTGGGTCAAAAGTATTGGCCATTGACACATAGTTTATCTTGCTGGAACTGACACATAGTGGCCATTTCAAAGGGTGAAAAAAAGAGTTATTAGAAGAAAATTTGTGCCTAGAATACTAGGGAATCCTCATTTTTAAGAATGACAATTTGTAACTCATCCTCATAAATTATTTCTCCTGGTTTTTCGTCGAGCTTAACCTTCACAATTATTCCATGCTTTTGTAATAAATTTTTAACGGATAAGGATTTTTGCAAATGCTCTGAACATTCATACTTAAACTTAAACCAGCTTTGCGCTTTGAACTTAATGTTACTGGAAACAGGTCTATTAAAACAACAAGGCGTTTTCAAATTATAATTAAACCATCCTGCTGTGTTTATATACCAAATATGCTCCTTCAGATCCATTGTGCCTTTGCGCTTAGCATCACCCATTGCTGCAAAAATACCCTTGCTGCAGTTTGAGTCTCTAAAAACTAGTTCAGTTTCAAATCTAATGTACATAAATACCTAATAGTTAAATTTGCAGAATCACTTAGCGTAGTCATTCAAAGTTGTTTCAGCTCTTAATTTTTGAGAAAGACCGCTTTTAACACAAAGCGGACATTAAATATGAATTTTATTTAGTCATAGTTTCTTTCGATTTATAACTCATATTCATCAATTAATTGATTTTATGAGCTACGTCGTCAGTGTGAGTTCTAACACTTTTTCTACGTGTTCATTAAGATAAAGGTCTTCCCTATTCGTCGCCGTTTATCTTGTTTTAGAGAAGAAAAGCAGTCCATATTAGTTGTTTTTCGTACATTAATAGAAAATGTGAATCTGTATAATTAATTGAATTAAAACAATGGATTTTTACATGAAAATGGTATTGGTTTTTTTATATAGGATACTAATTTCCCATAGACTTAGATTTATCTCTTTATCGTTATTTTGTTCATTGAACCTTTTTGCACAAGAAGTTGTTGTGGGTATACATTCTAATTACAGTAATGATATTTTAAAAATTGGATTCAATAAACCTGGATATTCATCCACATTAGAAGTAGAAAATTGTCCTGCACTCAACGACCCTAAACTTCTAAACATTCAACGTATTACCATGGATATCTTAGTAATATGCAATGCTATTAAAGAGTTCGGTACTTCTAAAAAAATAGTATTCCTTAGTTATCCTAATGTAGCACGCGGGGCCGTCAGTATCCTCTCTGGAAAAGCAGATGTTATCGGTCAAACTTTATTTGTTGATGACCATAAGCCTATATCAAATAATCTTCTATTTACATCCCCAATTATCAGAAGTGGTGAGTTCGAGGTGGGCGTTTTTACTACCAGAAATAGATTGGATATCTTAGGTTTAAAAACACTCGAAGAGTTTCGTAAGAGTACCGGCACTACTGTCAGTAGCTGGGAAACTGATAAAAAAATGATGCGAATTTTGGGGATTAGTAAGCTTAATTTAGTCCCTAATAGGGGCTTAATCTATAAAGTTATTGCTGCTGGACGAAGTGATTTCACTTTTTCCTATTTAAAGGAACCAATTGTGACTCGAATTGGGGGCGAGCTCATTCGTATCCCAGGAGTTAAAGTAAGTTTTCCCCAAGAAAGAGCGTTCTTGGTTTCTCCAAAGCATCCTCATTTATATACTGCACTTCAAAGATTTATTGCAAAATTAAGAGGAATTACCCCTGATGCTTTAAGGCATGCCTACATTCATGCGGGGTTTATTGCTCCAGAATATAAAAGTTGGATCGATCTTACCTTGGAATAATATTTTACAGTTTCTTTAATGCAGATCTAATATCACAACTCGATTTTCCTATGTAGTGGTCAACTGTTTTGGCCAATCAATAACGTGTTCTTTATTGCCAAATGAAGAAAGGCTACATGGCCGTTACCTACCATCACGCTAACAACTAGAGCAGAGGCGGTAGTTCTATCTAGTTCATTGTTACAGTGGGTGTAGGGGGCCTCCAATCTCTACAGCTTATAGCCTTAAAGGACACTGCCACCTAGAAACATTTTTATATGTACGGATAATAAAAATAAAACTTAGTAACTCCACCAGTAATTGACTGTTAACTCCTCATATCAGGGAAGTTAACGATGCAAATACGTACAGTTTAAAGATACTGATTTACAGTACTTAATAGTATCAATAGCCAGTCTAGCCAGTAGGATATTGAGCGTATATAAGAGCTTAACTCTACTGGTGATGGCTAGCCTTTCACGATTTTTCCTCTAGTTAGTCAGGGTTAAGCTGATTACTTCTAGCAAAAAACTAAATTTAAAAATTATATTTTTCAGCCTTGCATCCAAAACTCTCTTTGATTTCGTTTCTATTAATGTATTTCTAATTTTGCTCTCATACTTAGAGAGTTTTAACCAAGTGCTAACAATTAATAAATTTTAGGCACACACCAAATCAGAGGATTTTTTATGTCTTTACTAAAAAAAACGGCGACTCCATTTGTCGCAATATTGAGCTTGTCTGCAGCGATAGGTGTTCACGCGGCCAATGACTATTCAAACCCATCGCTGCCTTTAGCGTTAACAGTAACAAAAGCATCGGTTGGAAAAATACTCGCCAATGACAAAGGTCTTTCCGTCTATTCTTTCGACAAAGACAAGAAAGGACTTTCAAAATGTTATGGTGCTTGCGCTACTAATTGGCCACCAGTGCTAACGGGTAAATCCTTCTCAGAAGGTAAATTTAGCACCACAAAACGAACAGATGGTGCCTTTCAAGTGCAATATAACAACAAACCATTGTATCTGTGGGTGGGCGACAAAAAATCAGGGGATATAAATGGAGATAATATTAAGGGCGTGTGGCACATTGTTAAAATGTAACTACGATTAATGATATATACCAGTAAGCGTTGTTTTACTGGTTTCAAAATGACGTTCTAATAAAAGAAGGTACTGCGTGAATCCTGATGAAATTAACCTTTTAATTGTTAATATTTCTTTAAAAAACCAAAAGGCATTTAAGCAGCTCTATGACCTTTGCGGGCCAAAATTGTATGGTTTATTAATTAAAATCATAATTGATCAAGATCTAGCGGCAGATACTTTACAAGAAGTGTTCACCAAAATTTGGTTGAATGCCGAAAAATGCGACCTTAGTTTAGGTAATGGTTGGCCATGGATCTGTCAATTAGCTCGAAATACGGCTTTCGATAAGCTTAGGAAAATGGGCAAGTACCCTAGTAGTATCGAGGAAATTAATTGGCTTGAGGAAGGAGAAAGCAGTAACGATCAATGGCAGAGTAATATTGATTTAAATAAGTGCTTAGGCAAGCTTCCCTCAAAGCCGCGCAAAGCTATTGTTCTGTCTTACATCTACGGCTTTTCCCATGCTCAACTAAGTGAAAAATTGGCACTGCCACTCGGCACGTTAAAGTCAACTATTAGACGTGCAATGAAGGAGCTACAGCTGTGTCTAAATATTTAAGGTATCAAAAAAAGGCAGTACAAGAGCATCTCGCGCAACAATATGTACTTAATCATTTAAGCTCATTGAGTACAAGAAGGTTTGAAAAACTGATGTATAATGATCCAAGCCTTAGACGGCTTGTGAACTCTTGGCAAGAAAATCTCACTGTTATAGTAGATGTAATACCAGAAGAAAAACCACCTAAAGGAGTGTGGAGAGCTCTAGCAGCACAACATAATATCGATCTACAAGCTCCTGAAAAAAATAAGTGGCGTATTTGGGTTTGGCCCAGTTCATTTGCATTCGCATTATCTGCGCTTATTGTAGTGAGCTTTGAACTCTACCGGCTACCAGAGATAAATACACAATTATCACCTAGCTATATTGCTGTCATGAGTAAAAAAGATGATGGTATTCGTTTTGTGATCAATGCGTATGCTGGTTTAACACCTGGAAACTCCAAGCTTAAAATTCAATGGGATAAAAATATAGTTCCTGAAGACTTAGACGGGCTAACGCTTTGGTCGATTGAAAGAGAAACAGGAAACGCGAAAGAAATAGATAAAATTAAAATACTGGCTGGCCACCAGCATCTTCTATCTAAGCAGGATTGGTTGAGTATTAAAGGTAGTAAATTTCTAGAATTAAGACGTGGTAATAACGTTGTTTATAAGGGCGAGTGTATTCAATTGGCAAGCTGGAAGAGCTAACTAACCAATTAAGTACAGTTATAAATAATACAGAATATAAAGTACCCAGTGGCTAATTTTTTTGATGATCGTCGGGGCCCCTAGCTATATTCTCGTAACCACGGGGTTGTCGGACTCGCGGTTTCCGATAGTTTTTCGGTGTTTTAGCGTCGCCACCACCAGTACCCTTAACCTCATTAATATAAACGATTTGATACCGGGACTACTGGTGATTCTTTATATGATTTTTGGCCGAAGCTTCACCATTACCTTCACGCGATAAATTAGGTCAAATATTCGATAGTGAGCTCTCGCGGCTGAGCTCGAAAATATTATAGAGGAGGGGACAAAAGTATTTGTAACGCTTCTGTAGTTCGGATGAAATTCTAGCTGTATACCTCTTTGATGTTTAGAAAAGTGCTGCCGAAGGATCTTGCTAAAAGAGCAATCCATTTCGGCAGCTCCGACAGTACTATTTACAGGTATAACAAGAGGTTAACCCTACTGCTGACGACCAATAAAAGCCGAAAAAGCTCTCGGAAACCGCGAGTTCCACAACCCCGTGGAGAAACTTATATGGGCAGGGGCCCTCGGGATATTCGGTTAAAATAAAGCGTTATGAATATGACTGCTATTGACACAACAATGCCATTAACTTAAGCATTTAGTACATCCTTTTGTAGGCTGTGGGGTATTTATTTTTACTCATACGTTTTTCTGATCTATCACACTTCCTATTTTCTCGATAAGCATTCGTAACTTGTGACATTTTGTTAATCATTAATTGGCTCAGCCCTTTTATGGCAATTTTCATCATAAATCGAACAACGTTATCTTTAAACTGACTAAGTGCATGATGTACGTTGATTTTATATCTGTGTTTACGCTTCTTGCTGGTAATATTAGCAGCGATTTCTGCTTCGAAAACTGCTACTGAAACTAGGTTCTTTGTCAGGTTTTTAGCATAAATATCTTGTAGAACGGCCTCAACGGACATGCCTGAGAAATTTTCAATATTTAAGCGACTTTTCATTACTTTGTAGTCTTCTTCAATGCCCCAGCGTTGATGATATAAATCTGCAAAGATAGAGCTTGGATACTCTTCTTCGTCTATTAAAGATGTGATCAATACTTCAGTTATACCTGATGGTAAATCAACTCGCACGAGCCTTAATTTAACGGAGTCAGTTGATAACCCATCTTTTCGACATCGTCATAGCGATTTCTCAACACAAGGAAATTCGCTAACTTCACTAATACTTCCTGAAGCCACAAATTCTTTTATTTTATTAGATGAATCAAGCGTAACGCGAGAGCAAAAATCTATTTCATTGATTAAATTATACTTAAAAAACCAAACCGCAGGGTAGCCTCGATCATAAACAATTACATCACCTTTCTTTGCGTGTTTTAGATGCTTTAGCGCCATGTTCCTTTCACTAACGGTGTGGGGCTTTATACCTAAATCAATCGTTATTTTGTTCTTAATATCATACAGTTGCGACATTCTTATCGCAGGTCGAAATGACCTTTCTCGTGCTTTGCCAAAATGCTTCAATAAAGCATCAGATTTAGGCAACTGGACAACAGAGCCATCAACGGCTAAAACACGTAAACCAGCCCAATGTTGAACTGGAGCTGAGTTATAAAATGTATCAACGAGTGTGTTATTTAAATCTTTGAAAGCGCTATGAGATAGCTTCTTTCTTGTCTTACAAAACGCAGCAGTAGAGACAGTTACTAATGAAACAGGAGAATCATCAAGCACTTGAAAAAAGCGACTCAATTCGGTTTGAATTGAACCATTGATTGCGTTTAGCATAAAGCTTACAAGACGGGGAAAAGTTAAAGTTCTATTACGGGTAAAATCTGCAGAGTTTTTTCGATGGGCTTGCTGAAATTCATTGGAATAAATTTTATCGGTCATTTTTTGTACAATTTTAATCAAATAGTGAACAGTTCATAGTTGAATTCTTTAATTAATTGATTCTTCAGTACTTTACCATGCCATCAACATACTGCAAATATTACATTTTTTCTTAAGTTAATGGCATTGTTTGGCTGACAGCAGCCACTAAATAGCAATCTTGAATAATCACAGAATTATTGGTACAAAACTTTATTACTCGCCTACGCGAGCTTGTAAAAGTTCAGAATCACTGGGGGAACCCACTTTTCGAGGTGCGTGTGAGCGTAGGCAAGAGGGCTGATTCCGGGAATCTTGATTCATGACTCAGTAGGGGCCGCTAGAATCCTTTGTCGTTACTTTTACGCGTAGGCTATTGTAACGGCTATAGGGCAAGCCAGGATTTTTTGACCAGTAGCTTGTCGCCATCGTATACCGCACAGGCATACTCACAATCTTTACGTACAGCCCCAACGCCAGCGGGCGTGCCTGTCATGATAATATCTCCATCCTCTAAATCCATAAAGGTGGCCAGCTCATTTAACATAGCGGTTGGGGAATACATCATCTGTAAAATTCCGCCTGCTTGAGTCAGCTCTCCGTCCACCTCTAAACGCAGATTGAGTTGATCACTCACGGTATCAATCGCCACAAATTCACTGAATAAAGCTGCGCCGTTGAACGCTTTAGCGCGCTCCCACGGCAGTTGTTTCTCTTTAAGGCGTGATTGCAGGGCGCGTTTAGTAAGGTCTAATCCAACGGCTACTGCGCTAAAGCGTCCTTTTGCGTATAAAAAGCAAATTTCAGTTTCATAATGGATAGTTTCAGCGTGTTCAGCTGTTCCTCGTACCGCGAGCAATTGATTGCCAATGGCGCTATTGGGTTTGAGAAAAATAACCATATCTTCGGGTACTTCATTGTTGAGTTCGTTGATATGTTCTAGGTAATTTCGGCCGATACAAACAAGTTTGCTAGGCGTTATAGACTGGTTGTTAACAATTATATCTTTCACTGCAGACCTACTAGAGTGTTAAAAGGATCGGTGTAGAAAAGACAAAACTATACGCTGATTTATCGGCTCTGCCCAGTCAAAGGAAGTGTTGCCTAATAGTTGCTGAAATACTGATAAATTTGTGTTATCTTGCCGACAAAATTTTAGGTGATAAAGATTAGCTGATTAAAATATTCATATTGTTTAGCGCTTTATCTAAGACCAAAACCCTATTTATGGAAAAAATAATGTTCGGATTTGATATTTATAACTTCTACTCAATTGCCCCTTCAGTCGCTATCGTTGCTGCTATGGTCGGTATGTCTGCATATGGCATTGTCTTTATCCGTCAACAAATCGCTAAAGATGGCGTAAAAGCAGAGTCTCAATAATATACGTTGGCGTTAGGGCGTAAAACCCCGCGCAACATGAAAAACTAAAAGTCGGATACAGTAATGTATGCGGCTTTTTTTTGTAGATACAGAGGCTGCAAAATTTCAGTAAAGGTATCTGCTTGAAGAAAAGGCTGTCGCTATTAGTGACAGCCTTAATAGTGACCGAATAGAATTAGCTTCTCTGGCGGTAGATTGCTCCTTGGAATAAATTGGCATACTGCGTGGCAGGCGTTAAGAAGTCTTGGTAGCTTTTTTTCACCTTCTCAAACTGTGCGTTATCTTTGGCGAGATCGTTCAGCACTTCAGCGCTAGCAAGTTTCAGTGCATCGACAACATCTTCAGGGAATTCTTTAAACGTAACGCCTTTCGCTTTTAGGCTGATCATCGCTTGAGTATTAAAGTAATCAAATTGCGCGAGAGTCTCAACCGATGTCGCAAGGGCGGCCTCTTCAACAATAACCTGCAGATCTTTCGGTAATTCGGCAAACGCCTCTTGGTTGACCACAATTTCCAGTGCCGCTCCAGGTTCGTGAAAAGCGGGGGTGTAGCAAATATTAGTGATTTTGTTGAGGCCAAAGGCTTGATCTAGCATAGGTCCAACCCACTCAGCGGCATCTATAGCCCCTGATTTAAAGGCTGCAAAAATTTCCGGTGGTGGCAGCAAAATTGCATTGACCCCGAGCTTGCGCATCGCTTCACCACCAAGGCCTGCAATTCTCATGTTCAAGCCGGATAAATCTTTCACTGAATTAATTTCTTTCTTGAACCAGCCACTAGATTGGGTGCCAGAATTACCACTGTAAAAAGCTTTTAGACCACGCTCGGCGTAGATTTCATCCCAGAGTTGTTGGCCGCCTCCGTGGCGCAACCAAGCGACGTGTTCAGTGGCTGTCATGCCAAAGGGCACGGTACTGAAAAAATGCAGTGCTGGATTTTTTCCCGCGGAGTAATAAGGCGTGCTGTGACCAATTTCAGCGGTGCCTTTTTGAACTGCATCTTCAACGGCAAAAGGCGGTACTAGTTCGCCACTTGAGTAAACTTTAAAGCTGAGTCGTCCGCCAGACATGGTTTCAACACGTTTGGCAAAACTGGTAACATTGGTACCAACTCCCGGTGCTTTTGCGGGGAAACTGGTCGGAAGTTTCCATTGGATTTTTCCGCTGGCAATTGCCGGGGCGCTGGTGATTGCCATTCCTGCGCCAGTGAGAGCGGCGCCTTGTAAAAATTTCCTGCGTTGCATAACATCTCCTTTTATCACTTAGTGGGTTGTAAATTTGAGCGTTTTAAAACCGTTGTGCCTTGCACAATATCATACTTGTGACTAATACCCGTTGCCATTAAGTAACTCTGGCAGCCATGTCACTAGAGCAGGGTAGGCGACTAAAATCCCCATCGCTAGTATTTGAATGCAAACAAATGGGATAACTGACTTGTAGATATCAATGGTCTTGAGACTTGCAGGCGCGACTGATCGAAAATAAAACAGCGCAAAGCCAAAGGGCGGGGTCAGAAAGCTTGTCTGTAGGTTCAGAGCGATCATGATGGCAATCCAGACGGGGTTGAAATCCATGGCGAGTATTACAGGGCCGACGAGTGGGATAACAATGAATAGGATTTCGACAAATTCCAAGATGAAACCCAGCAAAAATATAACCAACATCACGGCCAGTAGCGCTCCCCATTTATCACCGGGTAACTTTTCGAGTAATTGGGCGACTAGCTCATCTCCACCGAAGCCCCTAAAAACCAGGGAAAGCATAGAAGCGGCGATAATAATGGCAAATACCATGCCTGAAACACTGATTGTTTGACGCATCGATTGGCTTAATACCTGCGCTATAAATAACCGATAAGCGCTAAAGATAATCGCAGCGGCCAGTATCAGGCTCATCATTACAGCGCCGACAAAGCCGAGTGTCAGTGTTTGGCTTATTGAACTTAGGTCTATTTTGGCAAAACCAAAAGAGACCAAAACAATTAGGCCAAAAGCGCTAAATACACCGCATAGAACTAGGCGTTTTAAATTGACTGTTGCCTCTTGGCTGTTGATAGCTGCAATTAACAACGTACCCGCTACACCAACGGCAGCGGCTTCTGTCGGGGTGGCGACTCCTGCTAATATAGCGCCTAGCACCGAGATTATTAATAAAATAGGCGGTAGAAAGACACTACAGACTTCATTCAGTGTGACTCTTTTGGGCTTATCTGCTGCTAAACCTTGTGAGATCGTTGTTTTTGTACCGAGGAATTTTTCGTGAATAAAGACGTATGCAGCATAGAGGAATACGAGCAGCAATCCAGGAATAATAGCGCCGGCAAACAAATCTCCAACTGATACTGGGTCTGGTGCGAAGTTGCCGATATTTTGCTGAGCTTCAATATAAGCATTGGATATTTGATCGCCAAGTAAAATAAGTACAATTGAGGGTGGGATGATTTGTCCCAAAGTACCAGATGCACAGATTAGTCCCGCAGAGAGTCTCTGTGATAATCCGGATTTTAGCATTGCAGGTAAGCTAATTAGCCCAAGCATAACGATAGTGGCACCAATAATACCGGTAGATGCAGCGATTAATGTGCTGACGATGAGTACCGAGTAGGCAAGGCCTGAGGGAGAATTACCAAAGAAACGCGCCATGATTAAAAGCATTTTTTCAGCGACGTTGGAGCGCTCAAGCAATACCCCCATCATAATGAACAGAGGGATGGCTATCAGCAGGGTGTTATCCATGATGCCGAATATTCGTTGCGGAAATGCGCCAAAGAAACTGAGGTCAAAATGACCGAAACCTGCGGCGCATAGGGCAATGAGTATGGGGATGCCGGATATCGCTAGCATGACCGGCATGCCACTCATTATCGCCATTAATAGGGAAACGACTAACAGCGCAAGCCAGAGGGATTCAATGCTCATATTGTGGCCTCTGCTGCCGACTCGTTATTGTTTTTTGTTGGGTAGTTTCCGCCATTTAGAAGAACGTAGCTGCCTTGTATCATCATCAGTACCGCGACCAGTGGCAGCATAGATTTAACCAAGAAAAGACCCGCCAGGCCGCCTGTTTCGCGAGAGCCTTCAAAAATACTCCACGCATATATGATGTCAGGCCATACCCAGTAAAGAATAAAGCTAAATAGCGGATATAAACAGAATAGGATGGCGAATTTGTCGATGAGGCGTTTGCTTTTATCGCTCTGCTTGTCTCGAAACACATCCACTCGCACATGAGCATTACAGCCAAAACTGTAGACGATACTGAGAATAACCAAAGCGCTAAAACTGTAGAGTGCAATGTCGTGGAGTTTAAGAAATCCGACATTGTAAATATACCTGAGCATAACAATGCTTATTTCACTAAATATCAATACGATGAGCAAATAACTACAGAGTTTTTCTACGCCGCTTTGGACATGTGAACTCACTTTATTCCAGTACTGCAATGGTGATCCTTATATAAATGGAGAATAAAAAAGGGTTGGACTCAGGTAATATTATGCCACCGCTATTTGACGTTAGCCTTTATAAATAATGTGAGCTAAGCCGACGTTAGTTTATATATTTACTGTCTGTTTTCAAAGAGGTAAGTAAAATATATGAAGAAATGTAGTGCTATATATGGCTTTACTCTGTGTTGCTAGAGAGATGGGTGTAATAGAGATTTCGACTACAAATTGCGAAAGAGTGCAGGGCTGATGGTTATAAAAAAGGCCGAATACTGTGAGTATTCGGCCATGGCGTAATAATATCAGTGTTGCTGAAAGCAACCCTGATATAGCGCTAAAAGGGGGGGAATTACCTTATTGCGCAGAAGCCTCATCAAACTGATTCATGGTATTGTCATCACCGGATGCTTTAAGTGCAGCATCACCTGCAAAGTATTCCTTGTGATCGTCACCCATGTCAGAACCAGCCATGTTTTGGTGCTTAACACAGGCGATACCCTGGCGAATTTCTTTACGCTGTACACCTTCAACATAACCTAGCATACCTTGATCACCGAAGTATTCCTTAGCGAGGTTGTCAGTAGATAATGCCGCTGTGTGGTATGTTGGCAATGTAATCAAGTGATGGAAGATGCCTGCTTGCTTGGCAGAGTCTGCCTGGAAAGTACGGATCTTCTCATCAGCTTGGGTGGCCAGATCAGTTTCATCGTATTTCGCATTCATCAGCTCTTCACGGTTGTAGCTTGAAACGTCCTGGCCGTCTTGTACCATTAGATCGAACACTTGCTGGCGGAAGTTAAGCGTCCAGTTGAATGATGGTGAGTTGTTGTACACCAGTTTTGCATTAGGGACAGCTTTACGGATCTCATTAACCATCGCACCGATTTGACCAATGTGAGGCTTTTCCGTTTCGATCCATAATAAATCGGCACCGTTTTGTAGCGAGGTAATACTGTCTAGTATACAACGTGCTTCACCGGTGCCTTTACGGAACTGGAACAAGTTGCTTGGTAGACGCTTAGGGCGAACTAGCTTACCGTCTCGCTTGATCAATACATCGCCCGATTGAATATCAGCTTCACTCACTTCTTCACAATCTAAAAATGAATTGTATTGATCGCCTAAATCGCCAGGCTCATTGGTCACCGCGATTTGTTTAGTCAGACCCGCACCGAGAGAGTCAGTACGGGCAACGATAACACCATCATCGATGCCAAGTTCTAAGAACGCGTAGCGAACGGCGTTAATTTTTGCAAGAAAATCAGCGTGAGGTACCGTTACTTTACCGTCTTGGTGGCCGCACTGTTTTTCATCGGAGACCTGATTCTCTAGCTGGATACAGCAAGCACCTGCTTCAATCATTTGCTTGGCCATTAGGTAAGTCGCTTCTGCATTACCAAAACCTGCATCAATGTCGGCGATGATTGGCACAACATGAGTAACATAGTTATCAATCTTGTTTTGTAGCTCTTTTACCTTAATACCGTTATTTGCCGCACGTGCACTATCAAGGTCTCTAAATAAACCACCGAGTTCACGGGCATCAGCTTGACGTAAAAATGTGTAAAGCTCTTTGATTAAGCTGGCGACAGATGTTTTTTCGTGCATAGATTGATCCGGTAGTGGGCCGAATTCTGATCTGAGGGCTGCAATCATCCAGCCTGATAGGTAAAGGTATTTACGGTCGGTATTATCAAAGTGTTTTTTGATAGATATCATTTTCTGTTGACCAATGAAACCGTGCCAGCAACCCAGAGACTGAGTGTACATCTCAGGATTGTTATCGTAATTTTCCATATCATTACGCATGATTTTGGCGGTGTATTTGGCGATATCTAAGCCCGTCTTGAAACGGTTTTGGCTGCGCATACGCGCTGCAGATTCAGGATTGATTGACTGCCACTTATTCCCTTGGCTAGCTTTTAGGCTTGTAACAGCATCGATGTTTTGCATGTATAGAGACATAGTCATTTCCTTCTAATTGTACTTTTTATATGAATACTGTTTAACCCAGCTCGTTTCTCTTTCACTGCTGCCAGCGCTGATCGGTAAGCGCTAAGGCTGAAAAGATAATGCAGTGTGTAGTCAGTAGGGTCAATGCCACGCCGCGGCATATAAGGGATCGTGTAGTTTGACTACAAAAAAAAGCCAAAAGTTTGTTGTAAATAAACTACAAAGTTTAAGTGGGCTATGAGGTGCTGTTGTGGTCGCTGTGAATGCTATTGGTTGATTTAGCCTGCCAAGAGATGAGTGAAACACTAAAATTACATGAATAATATTTGATGTGGTTTCAGCTGTAATGAAATTATTTCAGTTAAAAATGTTCACTACATTTTAGCGATGAGTGAGATAGTGCGATTATTATGCAAGAAAAGGCGAGTTTTTGAGCGAGTTTGTGTCTACGACTTACCCGTTTGACAAGTATGATATTCAACCAATTAGCCAGTTACTGGCAGCCAGTTTCTCAACATCTTCCTTTTGGTGGGTCACTAACAATACCGTTTTTCTATGTGTTTTAGCCATATCCGCCACCCATAGTGTGGCTATTTCACGGGTATGATTATCTAGTTCGGCAAAGGGCTCATCCAATAAAATAATAGGCTCAGGGCGCAGAAGGGTGCGTAATAAACCGACGCGTTGGCGCTGACCACCCGATAGTTGCGTGGGCATTTTATGGATTTGATCACGAATGTGCAGTGCATCAGCGGCATTCATCAACGTCTCTTCATCGAGATCTTGGGTGCCCAATAATGCATTTTTCAGCACGCTGATGTGTTCAAATAAATTACTTTCTTGAAACAGCATAGCGATAGGGCGTAGTTCACTGGCGACAGGGTTTAAATCTTCGCCACACCAGGAAATAGTGCCTGACTGGGCTTTAATAAAACCTGCGATACACAGCAATAAAGAAGATTTCCCCACGCCACTTAAGCCCTGAAGCGTAACTATTTCACCTTCCTCAATAGTACGTTGGTATTTAAGGGTATTGTCGCCCAGTTGTATAACGAGCTGATTAATCTCAAGCATGGGTTTTAACGCGCTCCAATTTTAGCAGTAAAATAGCGTAGATAGACAACAATATAGCAGAGGCTAAAGAGGCTTCATTGATACGATAACTACCCGCATATTGATAAATGAGCCAAGGTAAAGTTTTTAACTGATCGCTACCAAAGATTGAAAAAATGGCGACATCACCCATGGCCAATAATAGTACTAGGGCAAAGGTGCTGACTAGAATCGATTTAGCATAGTGCCATTCGATACTAAGGCGTTGCCAAAAGCTGAGCTTAAGTGATGATGATAGCATGTCATAATCAGCATCAAATTGAATCAGTCTCGCTCTAATTTGCTGTATCGCAAAAGGTATTACCATTAATACATTGAGAATAACGACAAACACCATACCGCCGCTATCAAGGTCCATTAACGGTAAAAAAAGTATATATAAACCGACACTCAGTACCATCGCTGGTGCTATTAAACTGTGATTGGCTAGCCATTGGTAAATGATATGTAAGCTTGTTTGTTGTTTGAGTAAAGTGTGTCTGATGGGTTGCATCATCCAATAGGCAATAAACATCGCCAATATTGCGCAACTAAAGCCCAATAGCAAAGTGAGGGCAAGGGCTTCGCCAATACTCATCAGTACAGTCACAGAGTAGTTAGCGGCAAATACACCGGGAATTAAGGCGATTAATGGCGCTAACATAAAAATAAAGGTGGTAATGTAGATGGCGCACAAAATTATTTTACCCATCGTGGACTGGCTGCTTTGCCATTGACCTAGATGACTGTCTTTAATCAACCAAGCAATAGAGTTGGAGCGATACAGTAATACAAAAAAGCAGCCAGCTATCAGTAACTGGCTCCAGGCAAGCGTTAGCGCCTCACCAATGTTAAAATCGTACTTAAGAGCTTGGTAGATGGCAACTTCAAGGGTGGTTGACTGAGGGCCACCCCCTAATGCCAATACCACGGCAAAGCTGTTAAAGCAGAGTATGAAAATAAAACCGAATGTGAGTGCGTAATTGGCGCGCAAAGCAGGCCATTCAATAATCGCTAGCTTTTGCCAAGGGCTAAACTTTAACTGCCTTGCCAATATCCAACTGGTGTTCGGAATGTTTTGTAATTGCCCATAAAAAGAGCGGATGGCAAAAGGTAAGTTGAGATAGACATGAGCCAAAATAATGCCATGTAACCCATATAAGCTCCATCCCTCTCCCATGAAAGGTGTTAAAAACCCACTGCTGCCAAGCAGCGAAACAAAGCCGGTAATCAAAACTAATGTCGGTAATACAAAACACAGTAATGTCAGGCTTAAAAAGGCGCGTTTAAAATAGAGATTAGGCAAGTAATAGAGCGCGCGTGCAATCGGCCAGCCAAGTAATGTTGATATCAGGGCACTCAGCAGCGCTTGCTTAATCGAGAAAATCAGTATGGAGTGAAAATAACTGTCGGTTAATAAATCAAGATCCGCGCCTTGACCGCTAAAGGCGATTAGGCCGTAGAAAGCGAGCAGTGTGACAGTGCAAATAAGCAGTATAAAGAGCAGGCCGGTTATATTACTTATTTTTGTCAATGTATTGCCAGTAAAAGGTAGTAGAAGATAGCAGTGCACAGCATTGCTGCACACCACAATGTTTTTGAGGTCTCTTTTTATTTAACTGCGCTTGAGCGCCAAACTTTGATCATGCTTTTACGATCTTTAGATAATTGTTCGATATCCATGTTAATCGCATCTGGCTTAATCAATGTGGCAAAAGCAGCGTCAAGTTCAATGTCTTTAACGACAGGTAGCATCCAATTAGTCACCGGCAAAATTTGCTGTGCTTCGTTTGAAATTAAAAAGCTAAGAAAGGATTGAGCTAGTTCTGGTTGCTTACTGGTGTTTAAAGCAGCGGCGACTTCCACTTGTGCAATATGGCCTTCTGTAAACTGTGCCGCTTTGTACTTGCCCTCTGATTCAGCAATTAAGTGATAGGCAGGTGAAGTCGTGTAACTTAAGACATAATCAGCGCCGCCTTTTAAGAACATACTATAACCTTCGTACCAGCCTTTAGTAACGGTGACTGTATGGCTGGCAAGTTGTGCCCACGCAGTATTTGTTTTATCACCAAACACAGCGTTCATCCAGAACATTAAGCCTTGTCCCGGTGTGCTGGTGCGTGGGTCTTGGTAAATCACACTGGCATCGGAATTCACCAGCTCTTTAAGCGAACTAACAGGTGTGGCAATTTTACTGCTATCGTAAATAAAGGCGAAGTATCCAAAATCGTAAGGGACAAAGCTGTCATCACTCCAATTTAAGCCAGGTTTTAATTGCTTGAAGCTTTGCTGGTGCGTTTGCATTAAACCGGTCTTTTTAGCTTCCCGCATCAGGGCGTGATCAAGGCCTAAAATAACGTCTGCTTTGGCTTTAGTGCCTTCAATTTTTAAACGGTTGAGAATACTGACGCCATCTTCTTCTGCAATGAAATTCAAGGTGCATTCGCAGCTCTTTTCAAAGGCCGTTTTTATTTTTGGCCCCGGTCCCCAGTCTGAGATAAAAGAATCATAAGTGTATACGTTTAAAGTGGGCTGGGCGCTATCGGCCGCATGCGCATGGCTCGTTAGTAAACTTGCAAACAGTAGAGGAATTATTTTTTTCATTACAGTCTCAATAAAAGTTGTTTAAAGTTACATAGCTCAGCACAATTGGTTGCGTTAAAATATCCAAAGTGGTTGCGAACGCAAGGCTACAAAAGAGCAGTATTTTACGCTAGCTTTTGAAAATACCCAATGAATAATCCTAGATTCGGCGAATGATCGCGAAATAGGTGTGCAAGTAATTGGTGTGCATAGGAAATCAGTGCTCAGCAGGGGTGAAAACTTGTTTCACCTTGTTGGTGATGAGAATTTTTTCTGATTTTCTAGGTGCGTCAAGAACTTGTGCTTTCTTTTGTGATTCAATTGCTGAATTTAGGATAATAATGGTGTCGATTGATTAATCAAGCTCATAGCGCGTTTAGTGCACTGAAACAAAAAGAACATGAACTTAAAGCTACAGCCGATTGGCAACCGCTTGCTTGCGGCAGTAGTAATTGGTTGTTTAAAGGCCACTTAGGCGGATGCGATTACGTGCTGCGTATTAATGCTAGTACCGAATACGCATTTGGTGTTTGTAGAGCACGTGAGGAAAAAGTACTAGCGTTGATACAAGGGCAAGATTGGGCAGTCGATATTGTTGAAAATAATGTGACTAAAGGCTGGTGCTTGATGAAAGACCATGGGGCCTCTCTCACTTTAAAGAATGTATCTGCTAGCGAAGTGCTGCAAATGCTAGCGCAAATTCATCAGTTTAGCAAAAGTGTCGCGCCACATATAAAAGCAGAATTAGCCTTTGATTATCAAAAACTGTTTTCACAATATCAAGCAATTTTAACGAAGGCAACGGGGAATGAGCTAGCCATTTTGCTGTGTCGACAACTAACTAACAGCATTAAATTTTTGCCAGCAGTCTCCAGTGTTCTAATGCATCAAGACTTACACCTTAAAAATATTTGCCAGCAAGGCTCCTTGATAGCCATTGATTGGGAATATGGTGGTTGGGGAAGCCCTTGGTTAGATAGTGCAGCGCTTTATCGGGAGTTTGAAATATCAGCTGCACTGGTTCGACAGCTTAGCGTTTTTGATCAGCTCAGCGATGATGCGTTTATAGCAGGACTAGATTTGGCTGATATCATCAACAAGGGGATCAGTTGTATCTGGTATTGGATGCGCAGGCAAAAAGGCGTGGCGAAAATGAGCTGTTCAGAGCATAAACAGGATCTTAGTCAAGTTTCTCTAGCGCAACTGACGATAGATACGCAGTTGTGTTTGGATAAGTTATCGAAAGTAAATATTGTCGAATAATACAGTTTATACTGGGAGAGTGTTAATTTTTGCTTGGCTGTGCTTGCAAGCACCCCGCATAGCTGAGAGTTAATGTGTTGTGTAAAAATTAAATAAAGATAGCAACAACACCAATAATAAAAATAACCGGCAATTGCACGGCTAATACAACAA
>Ga0209291_1000290_pt1 | contig 49707 bp, 44 predicted proteins | sample GOMGulsemesocosm_FD_184633 | JGI IMG/M metagenome (GOLD analysis project Ga0209291, IMG submission 184633) | Methane-oxidizing microbial communities from mesocosms in the Gulf of Mexico - GOM9B Gulf of Mexico (SPAdes) (version 2) | ecosystem: Environmental > Aquatic > Marine > Cold seeps...
TACAATCGAACAAGTTATGCTGGGTTAATTTCTCGTGATCTTTGTCTTTAGCAAACCACTGCAATTGTTGGGGCAATAAGTCGGCCGGACAGACTTGTTCACAATCACCACAACGAATACAGTTTTGTTCATCAGGTGCATTTGGGAGTTCGACATCACTGGCGGCAATAATACAATTGGTCGCTTTAATCACCGGTGCATTAGCATCATTTAATGCAAAGCCCATCATCGGGCCGCCCATGATGAGTTTTTGTTGGGGACTAGGTTGATAGCCGCAAAAATTAAGCACATCGATAACGGGCGTGCCTAAAATCACTCGATAATTTCCGGGACGCTTAACAAGATCGCCTGTCACCGTGACAATGCGTGACAAGAGCGGTTTACCATTAAAAATTACATCGGCAATCGCATAAGAAGTCGCTACATTTTGTACAACAATACCTAGATCTGCAGGGATTTTTCCACTGGGGACTTGTTGCCCTGTAAGCACTTCAACTAACTGTTTCTCACCGCCAGCAGGATAAAGAGTGGGGATAGCGCGAACGATGATATGTTCGTATGGTTTCGCTGCGGCCGTCATTGCATTAATGGCTTCAGGCTTGTTATCTTCAATGGCAATAATGATGCGCTGAGGCGTTAACAATTTTTTCATCACAAGGATGCCAGTGATGATTTGCTCATTGTGGGCGCGCATTAGCGCGTCATCGGCTGTTATATAGGGCTCACATTCGGCGCCATTAATAATTAATATATCAATATTTTGGCGGGGCGATAACTTAACCGATGTGGGAAAACTCGCGCCGCCAAGGCCTGTAATACCACTGTGTTTTATGCGTTTGATGAGCTCTTGCGGGTTGTCATTAAGACTCATTGGCGGCCAAGCAACCGTGGGTAGGGGATTAGTTGTTAGCACGATTGTTTTTGTTGGTAGCCCTGATGGATGACTTGCAGGATAATCTTCTATCGCTGTTATCGTCCCGCTTACAGGAGCCAATACATTAGCCGAAATAAATCCTTCGCTTTGGCCGATTACTTGACCTTGTTCCACCGTGTCACCAACCTTTACTGCACAAATCGCCGGCTGGCCGCTATGTTGTGATAGGGGAAGGTAAAGTGTTTCACTAACGGGTCCATCAACAATGGCTTCATTGCTGGTACGCTCTTTTCGCGATGGCGGATGAATGCCCCCATGAAATTCCCACTGCTGGCCTTGATCGATTAATTCAAAAATATTACTCATTATCAAGATTCCAACTGCTTTATCGGAATGATATTGAGTTGACCATTCCAATTATTTGTTTTCTGTGGGACAGGGATCATTTCAATACAATCAACAGGACAAGGTTCTACGCATAAATCACACCCTGTACATTCATCAGCAATAATCGTATGCATTTGCTTGGTTGTGCCTAAAATAGCGTCAACAGGACAAGCCTGTATACACTTGGTACAGCCGATGCAATCTTCTTCAATAATAAAGGCTACTGTTTTTACTGGCTCAGCACTATCGTCTGAGGCAACGGGTACATCAACGCCCATGATCTGCGCAATAATTTCGATAGTTTGCTGGCCACCAGGAGCACATTTAGTGATGTCATCGCCCTTAGCAACTGCTTCTGCGTACGGTTTACAGCCAGGGTAACCACATTGTCCACATTGTGTTTGCGGCAATATATCATCTATTTTTTCTGCGATGGGATCTTCTTGAACTTTGAACTTTATTGAGGCGAAACCTAAGGCAACACCAAAAACAAGTCCTAAACAGCTAAGGACAGCAACGGCAATTAATACAAGACTCATCATTAGCTAGTTAACCCACTAAACCCTGTAAAGGCTAAAGACATTAAGCCTGCGGTGATCATTGCTATTGAGGTGCCCTTAAAGGGAAGAGGAATATCACTGGCAGCTAAGCGTTCACGCATGGCTGAAAATAGGATCAGAACAAGTGAGAAGCCAGCAGCAGCACCAAAGCCATAGACAATAGAATCGATAAAGTTGTGAGATTCATTGGTATTCAATAATGCAACGCCCAATACAGCGCAGTTTGTGGTGATTAGAGGCAAGAATATACCGAGCATTTTATAGAGTGCAGGGCTTGTACTACGAACAACCATTTCTGTAAATTGAACGACAAAAGCGATAACGAGAATAAAGCTCAAGGTCCGTAAATATTCCAGTTGCAATGGGACTAACAGGAACTCATTGACTAAAAAACTACAGAGCGAAGCAATGGTTAACACAAAGGTTGTGGCCATAGACATGCCTATAGCGGATTCAAGCTTACTTGAAACCCCCATAAATGGGCATAACCCCAGAAATTTAACCAACACGAAATTGTTCACTAGAACAGTGCCGATTAATAGTAAAAAGTATTCGACCATAAAAAAATGATTCATTGCGCCAATAATGGCGCATATTATCCGTGTTTATTCACCGATAAACAACCACATATCGAATAGGTGTTTGACCTGATTTGACATATATCACAGGGATTGCGTTGCACATCTAACTTTTTGATTTACACTAGCGTCAATCTATCCCTGCTTGATTGTTCAATTAATGTCTCACTCTTCAAATTATTGGTCTTCCGCCCTAATGTTATCCATGGCTATGTTGCTGTGGGCTAGTTCGTTTATCGCCCTTAAAATTGCTTTTATGAGCTATTCACCCATGTTTGTTATTTGGGCACGTATGTTGATTGCTTCGATTTGTTTTATTTTCTTTATCAAACAAGTTTTACGGTTTGAATATAAAGCTGGTGATTGGAAATTATTGCTGGTAATGGCCGCGTTGGAGCCCTGTTTATACTTTATTTTGGAAGCCAAAGCGCTGCAGCTCACCAGCGCATCACAAGCAGGTACGGTTACAGCGCTTAACCCATTACTTATTGCATTCATTGCTTATTTTTCATTAGGCGAAAAAATAACGAGAAGGCAATTATCAGGATTTTTAGTATCGCTGTGCGGTGTCATTGGGTTATCAATGGGTAGTGAAGCCAGCGAGTCAGCGCCTGATCCAATGTTTGGTAACTTTCTAGAGTTTTTGGCAATGGGTTGTGCGGCGGGCTATAGCGTTTTATTAAAACGATTTAGTTCACGTTATTCCCCCGTATTTCTAACAGCATTTCCTGCCATCATTGGCTTAGTCTTTTTTAGTCTATTTATGGGAATTGAGCCGTGGCCAACGCATGTTAATTGGCAAGGTATTGGTGCTATCGTTTATTTAGGAGCGGCTGTCACCATAGGCGCTTATCTTTGTTTCAATTGGGCTATTGCCAAAGTACCAGTGACTATTGCTGGCGCGTTTACTAATTTAATTCCGGTATTCACTGTATTTCTAGCGTGGCTGATTTTAGATGAACGATTGACTGCTGGCCAATTAGTAGCATGTGGCATCGTGGGAGTAGGTTTATACGTTAGTCAGACTCAGCGACGTCAGCCTGTGATAGAAAATAGCCAGTGAGCATCAAAGTAATAGGTATGAGTAAGAACCAACGTGACGCTTGAAATGTTGTATCGATTTCAAACACACTGTTTGGGTTCATGAGTGGTATCAATAAGATTAATCCATAAATGAGCCCTGACGTCATCAAGACAATACTAATAATTTTGAGCCGTAGTTTGATCATGGATGATTTTAGCGTTGAAGAGAATGTAAGTTAATATAGTATTAGGAATAATTTAATACAAGAGGTCTTATAGATAATAAGGTAAAGATTGAGAATATATGGGGGATTTTTATTTTAACGATTTGAAATGAATCTGATAGTGGCTCCCCAAGTAGGATTTGAACCTACGACATACGGATTAACAGTCCGCCGTTCTACCAACTGAACTATTGGGGAATCTTGGTGGTAATTTAGTAAAATATTTTATTGGTAAATAAAATGGCTCCCCAAGTAGGATTTGAACCTACGACATACGGATTAACAGTCCGCCGTTCTACCAACTGAACTATTGGGGAATTACTAATTGTCTTTTGTGATGGCTCCCCAAGTAGGATTTGAACCTACGACATACGGATTAACAGTCCGCCGTTCTACCAACTGAACTATTGGGGAATCACAAATCACCTAAACATCATACAAAAAACCTCGGTAGAGAGATTATTCTTTGCCAATCATTAACTTAAATAAATTTAAATTAAAATGGCTCCCCAAGTAGGACTTGAACCTACGACATACGGATTAACAGTCCGCCGTTCTACCAACTGAACTATTGGGGAATGATTGTCGGTGAAGACGGAGCGCATATTAAAGACTGCTTGGCTGACTGTCAACACCGATATCAGAAAAAATGTCTGTTTGCACAACACTTAAACAAATAGGATGTGTTTTAGCCACTTAAACGTGAATATATATTGCTATTTTGAGCTTACAGTAAATTTAGTGATGCTTGGCAAGATAGATTACGTAGAGACTCGCCAGTGGACGGCACAAAGGGTGGGTAGGCTTTATAGTTAATTAACTTATACAGATAGATGATTGCTAAAGATATTGTCGATTAAGGCACAACTAATACCAATTTGATTAAATTATTGCCCACTTGTGCAGGTTAAAATTAACGATAACGGCGTTGCCCTCAATCCCAATAGCCAGCTATTGCTCAATCGAGCGCCTTGTTCTAGTAAATTTTACTTAGCACAACAAGATCACTTACTTAATGAAATTGGTATAACTTAGCGGTTAAACAATCTTGCGATGGGATTTTTTGCTCAGGATTATTTTAGGAAAAAAATTGAAATTATTTTTTTTGATCTTTTTTTATTGAAATTAAACCCTCCACAAACCTAGGTAGCCAAAGGGGTGTAAGTGGTTATCCACTAAATCTGTGGATAAGTGTGTTTATTAAATTTTCACAAGTCGGTTAAACTCAGACGTAGTGGGCGTTTAACGCTGTTGTGATGTTTTTTAATCTAAAGGTGTTATTTCTTTTAAAACAGATAGTTAAGTTAAGTCAATGGAGGGCTGTAGTCCTGTAGCTAGATTGCTATTGGTGTAAGTATTTTTCTTGACATTACATATATTTTCTTCGGGATAGATCGTTGGATAAGTTTTGTTCGAAAAATCTAATTGAGCTTTTACATTGATCTTGTTTAAATTAAATTTAATCATCAATTGTCGTGGGCGACTGACGATAGTCAATGACTAAATCTTACTATTTCTACAGTCGTTGTGCTCTATTATTATTGATAATATCTTGTAACTTAAATAAGTCCCTTAGACGGTGTATTGGTGTTCATTGTCCATGGACAATCTGATAGGATGAGCGTCCGCTTTTTCATAATGGCTTTTTCATGAATCCGACCATGTTACTCAACGCGCCTGTTAACTCGACATTAAAGAGTATGACCATTCCAATGCTTTACAGCATGATGCTTTTAATGTCTTTTAATATCGTTGATACACTCTATATTAGTATGCTTGGGACCGAGTCTCTTGCGGCTTTTAGTTTTACATTTCCAGTTACCTTCACGCTAATTAGTTTAGCCATAGGAATGGGAATAGGCGTATCTGCTGTCGTTGCAAAAACTTTGGGTGAAAAGAACAAAGAACGAGCCAGACAACATGCCTCAGTTTCATTGGGCTTATCAGCCATTCTTATTTATAGTTTAGCCATTTTTGGTTGGTTATTTCACGATCCTATTTTCTCTGCGATGGGAGCCAAAGCCGATAATTTAACGATTATCCGCCTATACATGACTCCTTGGTTGTTCGGCAGCTTGTTCATTATCATGCCAATGATAGGTAACTCCGTGATGCGAGCCTCAGGGGATACCAAAACACCGGCTAAGATTATGGGTATAGGCGCTGTCCTTAATGGAATCTTAGATCCGATATTTATCTTTGGGTATGGGCCTGTTCCTGCAATGGGGATTGAAGGCGCTGCTATTGCGAGCATTCTAGCCAGTGTTGTAAGTTGTATTATCGTTTACTACCGCGTTACCTACACCTTTGACATGTTGGGATGGGGTTACAGTGTCGCTCAAATCAAAGAGTCGGCTCAAAAGGTATTATCCATCGCTCTACCAGCTGCAGCTTCAAATATGATGACGCCAATTTCATCAAGTATTTTAACGGCCATGGTGGCCAGTTATGGTACTGAGGCGGTTGCGGCATTTGGCGTGGGCAGTCGTATCGAGTCATTTGCAGTGATTGTGGTGCTAGCGTTATCGATGTCGTTACCGCCATTTATCAGCCAAAACTTCGGCGCGGGACATTATAAACGCGTTAAACAGGCTTATTATTCTAGTATTCGTTTTGTGATGTTATGGCAGGCCGCTATTTATGTCGTTTTATTTGTATTTTCCTCTGCGATTGCAAATGCCTTTGCTGATGATGAAAAAGTGATAGAGATTATTATTTTATATCTCATGATCTTGCCAATCACTCATGGCTTTGGTGGTATTACGATATTAACTAATTCGTCACTTAATGCGTTACATAAGCCTATGGTATCGGTTGGACTAAACATTATCAGATTATTTGTATTAATGTTGCCGCTCGCGTATATCGGCGGGTATATTGACGAGATTAATGGCCTCATTATTGGCGTGTCATTGTCTGGTGCCCTAACAGGGATTGTCGCTTTCATTATGATGAAAATTAATCTAAAGAAGCTGTTAGGAAGTTGTGATGAACGAGACGATCGCTTAGAGTCAGAAGTAGGAAAAGCGTAATGCCTTTTAAATTAGTGAGTGAGTATCAACCGGCAGGTGATCAACCAACCGCCATCAAGCAATTATGTGAAGGCTTAGAAGCTGGATTAGCGCATCAAACATTACTGGGTGTTACGGGCTCAGGAAAAACCTATACCATGGCCAATGTTATAGCCAATATGGGGCGGCCTACCATTATTATGGCGCCAAATAAAACATTGGCGGCTCAACTCTATGCTGAAATGAAAGAGTTCTTTCCGCATAATGCCGTTGAATATTTCGTGTCCTATTATGATTATTATCAACCTGAAGCTTATGTCCCATCAACAGATACCTTTATTGAGAAAGATGCGGCGGTAAATGCTCACATTGAGCAAATGCGTTTATCAGCAACCAAGGCGTTAATAGAGCGTAAAGATGTGGTGCTCATCGCATCTGTTTCAGCCATTTACGGACTGGGCGACCCCGAAGCATATATGAAGATGTTATTACATTTCCGTCAAGGGGATGTGATGGAACAGCGCGCTATTTTGCGCCGCCTAGCCGAATTACAATATAAACGTAATGATATTGAATTTGCACGTGGCACGTTCAGAGTACGTGGTGAAGTGTTAGATATTTTTCCTGCGGATTCCGACAAGCTAGCTGTGCGCATTGAGATGTTTGATGATGAAGTTGAGCGCATCACCTTGTTTGATCCACTAACAGGGACTATGGAGCGTCAAGTAGCACGTTTTACGGTATACCCTAAAACACATTACGTCACGCCTAGAGAAACCATTGTTGGCGCGGTCGATAAAATAAAAGAAGAGCTGCGAGAGCGCAAGGTTCAGTTACAGTCTTTGCATAAGCTGATTGAAGAGCAACGCATCACCGAGCGTGTAAGTTATGATATTGAGATGATGCTTGAACTTGGTTATTGCTCAGGGGTAGAAAACTACTCTCGTTATCTTTCTGGCCGTGAGCCGGGCTCGCCGCCACCAACACTCATCGATTATTTACCTGACGACGGTTTAATCATTTTAGATGAGTCGCATGTAACTGTGCCGCAAATTGGCGCTATGTATAAAGGGGATAGATCTCGTAAGCAAAATTTAGTTCAATATGGCTTTCGATTACCCTCAGCGCTGGATAATCGACCGCTTCAATTTGAAGAGTTTGAAGCTATCTCACCGCAGGCTATTTATGTGTCGGCTACGCCAGCGGCTTACGAATTAGACAAATCAGGGGTCGATATTGCACGGCAAGTGGTGCGCCCAACCGGCTTGCTTGATCCTATTATTGAAGTGCGCCCTGTAACAACCCAAGTGGACGATTTATTCAGTGAGATCACCATTCGTGTCGCAAAGAAAGAGCGCGTTCTTGCGACCACGTTAACGAAGCGTATGGCCGAAGATTTAGCTGAGTATTTAGAAGAACACGGTGTTAAAGCTCGTTACTTACATTCTGATATTGATACGGTGGAGCGTATAGAAATTATACGTGATTTACGCTTAGGTAAATTTGACGTGCTTATTGGTATTAACTTATTGCGTGAAGGGTTAGATATTCCAGAGGTCTCGTTAGTCGCCATTTTGGATGCCGATAAAGAAGGTTTCTTACGATCTGAGCGTTCATTGATTCAAACCATAGGCCGCGCTGCCCGAAATCTTAATGGTAGAGCAATCTTATACGGCGATAAAATTACCAAATCGATGCAAAAAGCTATTGATGCCACCAATGAGCGCCGCGCTTTACAGCATGCATTTAATCTTGAGCATGGTATTACACCTAAAGGGTTAGTGAAGAAAATTACTGATTATTTAGATGTTGGTGATTCTAAGCTTGATGCCGTGGCTGAAGAGCAAGCGTCATATCAAGCGCTGTCTAATAAAGAGATTGAGAAGAAAATTGCGGCCATTGAACATCAGATGTATGAGCACGCACGTAACTTAGAATTTGAAGAAGCAGCTAAATTACGCGACGATATTGATAAGCTTAATACGGTTGTACTCAGCCGCTAGTCGACTTGTTTTTCATTAATGCTTGTACGACTATTAACAATAAAAATTGGGGCAGTGCGACCATTGCACCAAATAAATGAGCATCGGTTGCAACACTGGCGTTAATGAGTTCGCTCATGTCAGTGCTTGCGCCATAGAGCGTTTCGTAGCCAATTTTGAGCACAACACCGCCTAATAATAACCAACTTGATTTCATGCCTTGCTTTATCTCAATGAGACATCCGTAAACAAATAAACCATGTAAGTACCCTGAAAGCCCTACATAATAGTCAATATCTGTACTGAAATAATAGAGCATGACGCCAACCAGTGCAGCATTGCCAACGCCAAAAATTAAAAAGTGGCGCAGCGACAATAATCGACCAAAAATGTGAGTTAGCATAAACAACCCTGCAATATTAAGAAGCAGGTGCCAATGATTGGTATGCATTATATTCCCAGAGAGTAATCGCCACCATTGACCTTGGGTAATGGCATCTCGACTAAACTCTAATAACGGCAACGCGGTTTGTTGAAATAGATAAAGCGCAGCACTCACCAGTGCTAACAATATTGGGCATAGCCATTGTTGTATAAGTGACTGTTTGTTCATAATTATTGACTTAATATTGGGTTTTTTAGCGAATATGTAAAACGACAGTGTAACGTAATGGCATTAAATAAACGAAACGAAACTATAGTATTTATTTCAATGGTATAATGATGGGTCGTGAAAAACTGAAGAACAATGAGATAATATATGAATAAACGAGCGAGATGTCCACGCTGTGAACGCGCGTTAGTGGCCTGTTTTTGTCATTGTATAACGCCGTTAAATAATGCGTTGTCTGTCGTTATTCTTCAGCACCCTAGTGAAGTTAAACATGCTAAAGGTACGGCCAAAATAGTAGAGCTCTCATTAACAAACTGTCAGCTATTGGTGGGAGAGGATTTTTCAAATGATGATGCGTTTAATCAAATGATAAAGTGTAAAAAGTCCTTATTGCTTTACCCTAATGACGACGCCATCACGCCAGCAGATCTAGTGAAACAAGCTCAACAAGATTCGTCATTTTCTTTATCAGATTATCAGCTCATTGTGATTGATGGCAGCTGGAAGAAAGCCTATAAAATATTTTGTCTTAATCCCGTGTTAGCGATGCTACCATGCATTGGTATTGATGTGGTTAATGAAAGCAATTATCGCATTAGAAAATCATCGAGAGCTGACAGTTTATCAACCCTCGAGGCTATTCATTCATTACTAACGACACTTGAAGGCAATAAATTTGAAAGCCTGCTAACCACTTTTGAAACTATGGTTGATTTTCAGCTAAAATCAATGCCAAAAGACGTGCAAGCTCGATATTAGCAGGGTACCACCACTAATTATTATATAGTAGCTTTACGTGTGTCTAAGTATTGTGGTGGTGGTTGGATCTCTAACAAGTGACGTTTAATTAAGTCTAGACCTGCGGTAGCGACATATTGTTGAAAATAACGTCTACCTAAGGGTAAGTATAGGGCGGCGGTGCGCACATCTTTAGTGTCCCCCCATGCTATCCATACTAGACCAACGGGTTTATCATCACTGCCACCGTTAGGACCGGCAATACCTGATACAGCAACTCCAACATCAGCGCCACTTTTATTAAGCGCGCCAATGAGCATCGCCTTAACAACGGCTTCGCTGACGGCGCCATGTTCAGCGAGAGTTGCTGGTGGTACATCAATGAGCTTGGTTTTCATAGCATTTGAATACGTGACAAAACCCGCTTCAAAAACATTTGATGAACCTGATTCGCTAGTGACAAACGATGACATTAAGCCACCAGTGCACGATTCTGCAAAGGTTACTTTCTTTTGCTGCGTGTTAAGCACATCAATCAATGACTTAGCCATTGATATTTTACCCTCACCAATCACATGAGCGCCTAAAATATCGGTTAGTTTTTTGTGCCAAGTCGGCTTTTCGTCATGGGCTTGTTGATGGTGAGTTGTTAGCTTTATTTCTAAATTTGGCATCGCAGCGCGATACCCTAATTCAATCGTGTCAGGCCAGTCGGATAGATGCTCATTAACGATGGCTTGAATAGTCGATTCACCTAAACCAAATACTTGAAAACGACTGACGTGGGTTGTGTCTTGTATCGAAAATTTGTGCTGAATATGGGTTAAAATTTGGTTGGTTAACATGTGTTTTAATTCAGAGGGAACGCCGGGTGTTGTGTATACCTGACAACCATGAATGTTCATGGTAAAGCCAACTGCACTACCGGTTTCATTGAGAACAACATCACAGCCTTTAGGTAACATAGCCTGTTTTTTATTAGGCTCATTAAGTTCGTAATTTCGGCGCTGACACCAATCTAATAAATGGGCCATTGCATCAGGGTGTTGCTCGATTTCTACATTGGCTGCCATCGCCAAAGCGGCTGCTGTCATATCGTCAACAGTAGGGCCTAAACCACCATTAATAATGAGAATGTCCGCACGCTTAGATTGATGTGATATTTCCTCACTTAACATCACTAAATCATCTTTTACGGTAACGCGGCGTGTTACTTCTAAGCCTAAAGAGCCAAGTTCTTGAGCGATAAATGCCGAATTACTATCAATAACATCACCAGACATTAACTCATTGCCAGTAAGTAATAATTCAACGTTTAATTTAGTGCTGTTTGTCATGTACAAAATCCATCATGTGATATGAACGATGAGTGTAACAAACTCATCGTTGTAATCATTAAATAATTGGACGTTTTTGTTTAATACCAATCGTATTAACTTAGTGATCTAATATCTATGAGAATAAATTATCCAGAGCAAGGCGTTTGATTGAGCAATAGCTGGCTATTGGGATTGAAAACAACGCAGCTTTGGTGAAATTTAGGCCATTGAGATTAATCACATCTTTGATGTGATTGGTATAATAACGTACCATGAGCCAACTTTTATTTTAAGGCAGTTTATCATGGCGCAAAAAGCCACCATTTATAAGGCAGAAGTTAATTTGGCCAATATGGATAAAGACATTTATCTAGACCAAAATCTAACAATTGCTCAGCACCCATCGGAAACATTACAACGCATGATGTTGCGTATTGTTGCGTGGGCGTTACATGCCAATGAACGATTAACCTTTACTAAAGGCTTGTGTGATGAAGACGAACCAGAATTGTGGAAAAAAAGCTACAGCGATGAGATTGAACTGTGGATTGATCTGGGCACACCTGATGAAAAACGATTAAAGAAAGCCAGTGTTCGTGCCAAACAAGCCGTTTTATTTTGTTACGGTAATAATAGTGCGAAAGAATGGTGGAAACAACATGCTACTAAAGCGAGCAAGTTTGATAATTTAACCGTTAATTTTGTCAGTGATGACACCATGGAAGCTTTGGCTAGTTTGGCCAGTAGAAGCATGCAATTACAATTTTCAATTAGCGATGGTGATATTTGGCTGAGCTGTGGTGAACAATCAATGCAACTAGGATTAGAATGTTGGCAAGAAGCTAAACACTAACTTCTTTGTGTTTGTATCCTTCAATTTAGTTTTGTAGGAATGTTGCAGGGGAAGAGCAGATCCAAGGCAATCCCCTGATCGCTTTTTACTAAAACAATAGTACCGTAGAGAGAGTTATTCATTAAATCTTCAACAATATGCATGCCCAATCCTGTACCTCCTTCTTCTTTTTTCGTGGTATAAAAAGGTTCAAATAACCGAAGTTTTTGCTCATCGGTTATGCCTTTACCATCATCTGTATATTGTAACCTAATCATTTCATGCTCAGTGGTCGCTGAAATTGATATGGTGCCGTTAGTCTTGAATTCAAAACCATGAACCAAGCTATTAATGACCAGATTTGTAATTATTTGCGCCAGTGCACCAGGTTTTGTATCGAGAATAATGCTGTCTTCGCAGTTAATGTGTATATGATGTTTGGTGTTGTCTAATTTAGGCTTAAGGCTGAAGATTATTTCTTTCAAATATTCATGTAAATTAAAAATGCGTTGCATGTCTGTTACTTGATCTGAAGAAACCGATTTAAAGCTATGGACTAATTCTGCAGCACGTTCCATATTATTTAGAATTATGTGTGAACTTTGTTGTATCACTAACGAAAACGAGGTCAATTTACTTTTTGTTAATTTATTATCGTTAATTGCTGTAGTTATGTCTTGTGCTGCATCTTGTAAATTTGATGCACAGGTAACACTTATCCCTATGGGGGTGTTTATTTCATGAGCCGCGCTAGACACCATCTCACCGAGAGACGCCATTTTTTTTGCATCAATTAATTGCTGGTGGGCGGTCGATAAACTAATTTCACTTTGGGTTAATTCATCGGTTCTTTCATCGACAATGTCTTGTAACATCTGCTGGTATTGATGAAGTTTGATATTTTTTTGTTTTAATTGATCATTTTTTTCGGCCAAGTTTTTTTGGTGTATTATGCGCTCAGAAATATCCGTGATTGACGCAATAAATAACGTTTCTTTTACTAGATTAACTTTAGCGATATCTAATTCTACGTAAAATATTTCCCCATTCTTTCGCAAGCCTCTGACTAGACTACCTTCACGTAATTTTGAAAAACTGGCTGCTGACTTTCCAAAACCTTGAACCTTTTTATGATGAGCGTCTCTAGTTTCCTTGGGCAGTAGCATTGTCATCGCGTGCCCCAATACTTCGTCTTGCTTATAGCCAAATAAGCGCTGGGCTGCTTGATTAAATTGCACTATATGCTGGTGTTTATTAATGGTTAAAGTTGCTGCTGCGGTTAGATCGAGCAACATGAAGTAATGGGTTCTATTTTCACCTAAATCATTAATGGTGTTGATCAGTTGCGAACTTTGGCTCTTTTTTAGTCTTAAGTTGGACTTTAAACGATTGATTAGTTGTTTAAGTTTTTTAGTCTCAGACCTATATTCACTATCGAATAGTTGTAATGAATAGATACTGGTTATAAAACCTATAAATGTAATAAGCCCGATGAATAAATTAACCGAGGAGAAGTTTGTAAACAAATATAAAAAAATTTGGTTCAAATGTTCATTATTACCCTTGGCTGGATGTGGGTAGTACTGACTGAGGATAGATAAGGTAATTAGCAGACTAATGTCAGATAAAGCTAAGAGCCATAGAATTTTTAATATGTGTTTTCTGTTAACGGTTATCTTCATAATTATCCATTTGAAGGAGTAGAAGAATCAAGCACTGGTGGTTATATCTTACCTTTTTAGCTGCTTGCCTATATAAGGAATAAAAAGTATAGACGGTAAATTTTAGTTCGCCAATTTATATCAATATCGATTGTGCTACAGCTTTATTCTAAAGTGCAGATAGAACGTTTTGCTAATGAGACAGGGTAATTACGTTGTTGTGCAAGCGCTTGGGATTTAGAGGAAATATCATTTTCAATAAGATCAATATTGATTGTCTCAAGTGATTTAATTTGATTGGATTGTATATCGAACGATTGCTTAATATTATTCAAAATAAGCTTGGCGGCATCTATTGCTGATGACGCTTTAACTATTTCACTGCGTGCATAATTGGGTAAGGAAAAATCGACATCAGTGGCTCGTAGTTCGGGATCTTGCCCAGGGATTTGTTGGGCGCCAAAGAGTGGCTTTCCACCAATATCAGCTTCTTTAAATACCGGAATAAAGTGAGAGATAAAATTAATAGCGCGTTGTGTTCTTTGGTTGGCAATATCTTCAGGCCACTGATGGGTAATTTTCTCTAACAAGGTTTTTGGCAAATTTGGCTGTGCTGATTTGTTGCTGCTATTGACCAAACCATCTTCAAAAAGTGTAATGTCTTTAGTCATGCCATGAATTTGAAAATAACCGTTGGGGTAGGGGGTGAGCTGAGCCATGCCATTTGGGGTGCCTCGCTGTCCGTAAAAAATAACTTCCGGCCAGCGGCCTAGAGTATTTGTCCACTGCGTCACATAAGCGGCTTTAAACTCCACTAAACGGTGGCTATGACACCCTGCTAAATCATCAATAGTGCCACTTCTGTAACCACTGGCATTAATCAAATAATCAAAACATTCAGTCACACTCGTATTACCTTTGGTGAGAGAGAGCTGCCATTGCTGGTCAATCTTGTTTATTTGAGTGACACCTGTATGAGTTAAAACACGGCAGTTTTCGTGATTTTCAGTTGTCAAACTGGCACAGGCGGCAAGTCGAAAGACGTTTAGGCCGTATTCCTGTACCAACACTATAGGAAATTTTAGTTTGTCTAAATCAAGGGTTTTGGCTACGGGAATAAGCCAATCATCTTGCTCTTTTGGGGCATCAGGTGTGGGCATATTTGCTAAAATTTCAACAGCTTCACGCGTATATGTTTTAAAATATTGAGCAGGTTCGCCCAGAACTTTATTAGAAATGTCTTGTTCAACAAGCATTTGATAGTGGTGTTGCAACTGAATTAAGCGCGGCTCTAATTCATCAAAAGAACCTTTATCACGCTTCGGTATTGCAATCACTGTCGGTCTGTAATCGGCGCACGCAGGATAAAGTTTTAGCGTATCAATTGATTGGCGTAATAATGTGGTGCACTGCTCTGTATCAATTTCACGATATAAGTTACCACCCGCATGCAAATGACAAATAGGAGGGCCATTGACTAAGCTGGGTCCTTGCTCAATAAGTGTTACATTGAGACCTTGATTTGACAGGTATATAGCGGCAGTAGAACCGGCAATGCCGCCACCAATAATGGCAATTTTGGGAGAATTTATTTTCATGAAATTTTTAAATTAATCTAACCAGATGCCATAGCTAATATCTCAGCTACATTTAGTTTGTTTGGATATTGGTTTAAACCCCGAGAACTGTTTAACCGGGCATAAACGGCCATGCGATCGGCGAGTTCGTTCCCTTCAATATTAGCGTGTCCTTTAACATGAGCAATCGTTATGTGATTTTTGATTTTAGTATAACGCTCAAAACATTCTTGAATCACTTCTAGATTTTTAATAGCTTCATTTTTACCACGCGTCCAGCCTTTCTTTTTCCAGCCAGCGGCCCATTTAGTAATACAATCAATGGAGTATTTAGAATCAGATAATATTTGTACGGTTTTTTGCTGTTCAATAAACGGCAGCGCTAATTTAAAGGCTTCTAACATACCCAGTAATTCTGCTGAGTTGTTCGTACCATTAGCATCATAAAGTCCAAAATAGAGCGTGGTTGGTGTTGTGCCATGATACACCGCGATGCCTGTTCCTGCTTTGCCCGGATTAGGTGAACAAGCTCCATCACAATAAATGTTGATGTCACTGTGGCTAACACTACGATTGGTTACTTTAGGCGGTGCTGATTTGGGAGCAAGGGATTTAGTGGTCGGTGAATTGTCGCCACCACTTTTTTTCAGTGAGCGGGCCATTAACGCACGAGTATAAGTTTCCTTAAACGCGGCATCGGCTAATTCTTTTGAGTCAAACCCCATGTATTGAGCATCACTGCGTCCGTCGATTAACGTTTTTACCTGTGGCCAAGAATCAAAAACGCCTGTTTTTAGACCTTTCCAAACTACATAATGTTTCTTGCTCATGGTATTTCAATCGTCTTAAAGAGTTGTTGGGTGGTGATCATAGCGATATAGCATTTAGTTACAAGTACTATTTAACTAATACTGGGGTCAAAATCTGAGATAGGGTATTATGGCGCGTTGTGAATCAACCATAATAACAATCGAAAAACTTAAGGATAATTTGATGAATTTTAAACAATTAGCCATAGTATTTGTTGCTTTTACTTTGCTTAGTGCGCCAATTGCCACTTTTGCTGCTGAGAAAAAGACAAATGCTCGCGCGGAATATATTCGTGCTAACTATGTGAAATATGAATATAAAATTAAAATGCGAGATGGTAAGTCACTATTTACCGTCGTGTATTCACCGACCGATACGTCAACTACATACCCAATGATCATGCAGCGTACACCCTATACTGTTGGTCCTTATGGTAGTAATAAGTACAAAACCCGTTTAGGCCCGGATGCTACGTTTGAAAAAGAAGGTTTTATTTTTGTTTTTCAAGATGTCCGCGGTAAATTTATGTCAGAAGGTGAATATGTCAACATGCGCCCTCAAGATGCATACAAACGTGGTCCTAATGCGGTAGATGATGCCACAGATACTTATGATACGATTGATTGGCTGGTTAAAAATGTAGATAACAACAATGGTAATGTTGGTATGCATGGCACCTCTTATCCTGGGTATTACACGTCAGTTGCAGCCATAAATAGCCATAAGGCGCTCAAAGCTATTTCACCGCAAGCACCTATCTCAGATTGGTTCTTCGATGATTTTCACCGTAACGGTGCCTTTGTTGTGCCGATGGCGTTTTTATTTTTTGATACCTTTGACAAAAAACGTGAGTCACTTCATGCGGCTTGGCCTAAAGGCATGAAGAAAGAAACAACTGATGGTTATGATTTCTTCTTAAAATTAGGTCCATTGTCTAACGTAAATAAAAAATACTTTAAGGGCGAACGTCCTTTTTGGAATGAACTGACCGAGCATCCAAACTATGATGGATATTGGAAAGAACGTAATGTACTACCGCATTTAAACAACGTAAAACCGGCTACTTTAGTTGTTGGTGGTTGGTACGATACAGAAGATCTGTACGGTCCTTTGTCAACGTATCAGAAAATGTCTGAAGGTAATAAGAAAGATCATATCAAGATTATCATGGGACCTTGGTATCACGGCCAATGGAATCGCGGTAAAGGCGACAAACTGGGCGAAGCTGATTTTGGCTTTAATACCAGTAAATGGTTTCAAAAAAGTGTGTTATTACCTTTCTTTAACCATCACTTAAAAGATGGTAAAGACTCTAAATTGGCTAAAGCTACAATGTTTGAAACAGGTAGCAATCGCTTTAGGAGTTTTGATGCTTGGCCACCAAAACAGGCTAAACAAGAAACACTATATTTAGGCGACAAACAAACATTAACGGTTGCTAAGCCCATTGTTAATGAAGGCGCGAGTGATTGGGTGAGCGATCCTAATAAACCTGTACCACATTCAGCTAATATCAGCCGTGGTTGGGATAAACCTTATATGGTTGAAGATCAACGTTTTTCTGCTCGTCGTTCTGATGTTTTAGTTTTTGAAACGCCTGTTATGTCAGCCGATAAGACTATTGCTGGTGCAATTGATTTAGATTTATGGTTCTCTACTTCACAAAGCAGTGCTGATATTGTTGTTAAGTTGATTGATGTATTTCCTAATATTAATGAAAATACGAACAAGGTAGATAATAAAAAAGCTAACCGTCATGAGTTAGTGCGTTGGGGGGTTATTCGTGGTCGTTTTAGAGAGAGCATGAGCACACCAAAACCATTCACACCAAACAAACCTACTCAGGTGAAATTTGAGCTTTATGATATTCTGCACACGATCAAACGCGGTCATAAACTGCAAATTCAAATACAAAGTAGTATGTTCCCGTTTATCGACCGAAATCCACAACATTATGTATCTAATATTTTCGATGCCAAAGAAGTTGATTTTGTTAAAGCAACGCACAAAATATACCACAGCACAAAATACCCAAGCTCTATTAAATTTGGAGTGATTAAATAATTAATCATTACATCAAAATGCCGCATCTCGCGGCATTTTTTTAACAGGAAAATGAAACATAATTGTCAAGTATTGTAACCCACCAATGAATTGTTTGATGCCATGCGTAACCATGAGCCTCAAACCTAGATGAAACGCCTTTAGTAGTCTTAGCCAATAACAGTTCTTCCTCTGTGTGGACTCCTTATGCATCAAGGCGATTGTCAGACTTTCATCACAAAGCGCAGTCATTAGTTAGTTGGGGTGTAAAGTCGCTTGGGTATGTGCTCAAACCTTGATAAAATAACGATAAATAAATCAGTACTTAGAGTTAACTATGAGCGAACAAAAGAACAACCCGTTACACGGATTAAGATTAGAAGATATTTTGATAGCTTTAGTGGATCGTCACGGTTTTAAAACTTTGAGTCAACTCATTGAAATACGTTGTTTTTTTAATGACCCTAGTATTAAATCAAGCTTGAAGTTTTTACGGAAAACACCTTGGGCTCGTACTAAAGTAGAAGAGTTGTACCTTGAGACTTGTCAGCCAGAAGCATTTGAGTGGCCAAGTATTAATGGTGACAAGAAATAGCTATTCTTTATACTGCTAAGTGGCTTGTAGCACTTAGCAGATATTTTAATAGCCTGTTGTTTAACCCCACCCCACGTTTATATAGTTCTCTTTCTTCGACTATTTTAATCTAGTCAATCAAACTATTAAATGATGTTACATATCGAAACATTATTTATTTTTAAACCTTAGTTATTTATTTAAATACAACGTATTAATTGTGCTATAAACAATGCATCTCAATTTTTACATTAATGGAATAATAAGATTAATACTATGAAATATACCCCTACTAAATTGGCATTGGTCACGGCTATTGCTATGAGCAGTGTCACGCTAAGCGGTTGCATGACGACCGACAATAAAGCGTCAGCTCAAACCAGCATCGAACAATCAGCGCCAATGGTTCGTGAGTTTAATGAATCATTATCAGTTGAATATGCAACTATGCGTAAGCAGCAAATTAGTGACGTTGCTTATTCTTTGTATTTTAATATTGGCCACACCAAAGAAACGTTCAATGGTACGTCGGTTATCGACTTCACCATGACTAAAGGGAACAAATCCCCCGTTACTATTGATTTTGAATCGGGCATAGTTGAATCAGTTAAAGTGAACGGTAAGGTTGTCCCATTCGAATACAAAAAGTGGTTTATTTCTATTGCGCCTAACGAATTTAACAGCGGTAAAAACTCGATAGAAGTCGTGTATAACCGTCCGTATTCAAACGACGGTTCAGGTTTACATCGCTTTAAAGATCCTGCGAACGGTGATGTCTATCTATATTCTGATTTCGAACCTTATGCTGCGAACAAAATGTTTCCTCATTTTGATCAACCAAACTTAAAATCGACCTATAAAGTCGAAGTTGATGCGCCTAGCCATTGGCAAATAATTTCTACGACACGTGAAACATCAATTACTGAAAAAGATGGCGTTAAGCATTGGGACTTCCCTGTATCAGCGAAAATATCATCGTATGTATTTGCACTACATGGCGGTAAATACGCCGTGTGGGAAGACACGTTCCACGGCAAAGAAGGTGATATTCCACTTCGTTTGTTTGCTCGTCAAAGTTTAGCGCAATACGTTAAAACAGATGATTGGTTCACTCCAACCAAGCAGAGCTTTAAATTCTTTAATAACTACTTTGATATCAGTTACCCATTTGGTAAGTACGATCAAGTCATGGCGCCTGACTTTAACTCTGGAGCGATGGAAAACGTAGCAGCTGTTACCTTTAACGAAAGCTTCATTAGTCGCGGTGAAAAAACTAAAGCGCAACGTTTCTCGCTAGCAGACACTATTGCTCATGAAATGGCGCATATGTGGTTTGGCGATCTCGTGACGATGGATTGGTGGAACGGTTTGTGGCTCAACGAAAGTTTCGCCAGTTATATGGCCGTATTAGCGCTTGAAAAAGGGTCTGATTTTGACAATGTATGGGATGATTTTTATACCGGATTTAAGCAATGGGCTTACAGCACGGATAAATCGGTAAATACCCACGCAATTGAGCTGCCAGTGGCTACTACCAGTGACGCGATGACCAACTTTGATGGTATCACTTACGGTAAAGGCGCTTCAGTACTCAAACAAGTACCAAAATATTTAGGGGAAGAAAACTTCCGTAAAGGCGTTAGCAATTACTTAAAGAAATTTTCTTATCAAAATACCACGTTAGATGATTTTATTACCTCTTTAGCTGAGGCCTCTAATACTGATTTAACGCAGTGGAAACAAGATTGGCTATACAAAGCTGGCTTAAATACGATTGAAGTTAGCTATCAATGCCATGCTGGCACTGTTAGTGAGTTTGCAATTAAACAAACTGCACCTGAAAAATATCCAACATTACGTCAACAGCGCGTTAATGTCGGTTTATTTAATTACAAAAATGGTACCATGGCATTAAGTAGCGCCACGCCAGTGACTTATAAAGGTGCAATCACCCAGGTTAGTGAAATGGTTGGCAAGGCTTGTCCTGAATTGGTCTATCCGAACATTGAAGATTGGGGCTATGTACAAGTTAATCTAGATAAAAACTCTCTCGTATCACTGAACAAACATATTAATGATTTTGAAAGTCCGTCGCTTCGCCTCATGTTATGGCAGAGTTTGTCAGACAGTGTCAGAGATGCAAAATTATCACCTGCAACCTTTGTTGATTTTGCCCTTAAAAACCTTGAAGGTGAAACTGATTTAAGCGTTATTCGTTCTATTTCGGGCAAGTTAACGGGCTCGTTAGGATATTTAACAACAGCAACGCGTCAAGGGATTCACGATTACAATCCTAAACGCAATGAAGTTAACGATTTCTATTTTAAACAACTTGAGAATGCGAAGCCGGGCAGTGATTTACAAAAACTATGGTATGGGCGTTTTGTATCAACCACACGTACGCCAGAGCAACTTGCTAAGTTAGTGGCTATTTTAGATGGCAAGTTAACCTTCAAAGGGCTTAAAATAGATCAAGATAAACGTTGGGGATTAGTTCGTACCATGAACCATCGTGAAGTCGGTAATTATAAAGAACGTTTAGCGATGGAAATTAAACGTGATAATTCTGATATTGGTGCTAAAAATGCAATCTTAGCAGAAGTCTTACGACCAGATCCTGCAGTTAAAGCTAAATGGTTTGATACTATTATTAATAACCCAGATAACTTGAAATTAGCGACGCTACGTTATGCTATGTATGGCATGTTTCCGGGAGATCAAAAAGCACTAGAAGCCCCTTACAAGGAACGCATACTAGCACACATTGAAAAACTCAATAATGACGGTAATTTGAAGTTATTAGGCTCTTTTGCTGGTTCTATGCTACCTACAAGTTGTACGACTGACAGCCATCAAGAACTGGCTGGACTTGTTGGTAAATATCAAGACATGAAACCTCAAGTACTGAAAGGTGTTAAACGCAGCCATCAAGAAGTTGGTCGTTGTGTGAAAGTGTTAAATTTACTACAGTAAATTAGCTACGTAACATGTGAGATAAATAGACTAGAAGCGCTAATCGACACCGTTGATTAGCGCTTTTTTTATGCCCACTGTCTTAATAACATTAAATATGAACTTGTGTACTAGGGAAGATTAATCAGAACAAAGCATACAATTGGTAATTGTAGAAAACTAGCACAAGTGGACATTTTATTAAATACAATTGATATAGCCAAGCCACTTGAATATGTATTTTGACGCCTGTAGTTTAGGTACCACAAAACTCAATGTTCTATTGGCCGGGGGAGTTTATAATCGCGCTTAATCGTTTAATGAATTGCTCGTCACGTAAAATGCCAGCATGTGACGCTTCATTTGCATAGATACGTAACGCTTCTTCTTGTAATGATACTGAAAGTTGGCTTGTGAGCGGTATTAACCCGTCGCCATTTTCTCCGTCTAAGTATGAAAAAAACAAATGATAAGGTATCGACTTAGGTAATCGTCTGTTATGTAATGATTTAATAAATTTACTGTTACTGGCTAAGTCACGCCAAGACGCAATAATGACAGGAGATGACTCTACACCTCTAGCGGCACTGTCCAACCCGTTAAGCGGACTGTTAATTGTTATATACAATGAGATATCAAATAATTGATTAGCATCACTATGTTTATTAATGTAAGAACGGGCAATCAATCCACCCATGCTATGAGAGATTAGCTGCACATTATTAAACTTATACTTATGATGCAACGCATGAAGAGCATCCACCAAATATTGTGAAATGTAGTCTAATGGTACGCCTGTCGGATAATATAGAACCCAAGGCTGAAACTTATTTTTGTTGAGTTTATTTATTACTGCCGAAAATTCTTGTGGGTTCCCCATAATACCGTGAATAAAAATCACTGGAGTTTTATCTTGTTCGTAGGGTTTGAGTAAAAACAACCCGCCGACGACTTGATCAACAAAATCGATAGGGTGCCAAAAGCCAAGTTTTACATTTTCTTGGTCGAAAAGTGGACTGTCCAAACTAACTATTTTTCCGATATTATCGGTGATCTTGTCGGTGGTATAGGTTTCGTTGAGTATTAAAATATTATTAGTCAACGATTTAAATTCAATAGTAATGTTTTTCTGATGCTGATTTTTTTTTAGTATTATCTCAGAATTACCATTCACTTTAGACTGGTACATTGTTGATCGTTCATTGCTATCACGCCTAAAATTTTGATTCTCATCAATGTAGGCCACTAAATAATATTGATCTTCTGGCAGATTAAACGTAAAAGCCGCGTTCTCATCTAGTTGCTTTTGATTAGTCATCTGAACTTGGCCATTTGTATGTTTTAGCATACCTACGACTATCGATGTACCGTTCAAGCCGTCTCCGCTCACCGTCCCTGAGATTTGGCCTAGATGGGATAACGTTTGAGCCTGTTTGTTAGTTTTTATTAAAAAGGTACATGATGGCAAAGCGATTAATGAGCATAAGTATATTATTTTTAATATTTTTTTGTTCATTAATGTCATTAAGATACCTTTCAGCCGAATACTAGTAGTAGTCAAATTAATACTGACTTTAAAAATCAATAATGCAATAGATCTCAAATGTCGACTACCGTATTTTTGGGGTAACATTCCAGTAATGTATGCCCTAAACCGACATTGTCATATTCTCTTTTAACAACAAGTCCCGACTCTTCAATTAATTCGATTAAACTTTGTGCTGAATACATTCGGCTATTACCATTTGCAAAACAGGTGAAATATAGTGAAGTAGCATTTAAGCTAAAACTTGCAGCTTCATATTGTTGACGATCAATGAAGGTTTCCATGATAAATAATCGTTGTTCAGGCTGCATAATCGAAACGGTTTTAGTTAAGATCGTTTTAATTTCTTCGGGTGAGAAACAATCTAAGAATTGGCTCATCCAATAAGTATCCCCACCTTTATACATAGCCTGTTGTGGATCAAGCATATTACATGGAAAGGGAGTAAAACGAGATTGAAAACCTGCCGCCGTAACATTTTTTGTAGCAACAGCTAGTTGTTGTTTCAAATCCATAATGACTAACTGAACATGTTCATCATGATTAAGGCATTTTAGTGTCCATTTCCCGGTATTGCCGCCAATATCGATAAGTTTTTTTGTTGTCGTGCTAAAAACAATATTTAGGGCTTCATCAAATGCATTATCTGAATAGTAATGGTCGAAATTAAACCAACTTGTTTTTGTTTTTTCGGGTAATGATGTTAAGGCGGGATATAACGTTTCCCATTGACCAAATACTTTTAGTCCTTCAGGTTTTCCTGTGATTATAGCCTGTGAAAGTTGGCTTAATCCGTCGTAGCAAAAGTGCTGGTTAAACTCGAAATTAACTTGAGTCATTTCATCATTTTGTAAAAAATAACCTGTTTTAGTGACAAAATATTTATCATCTTTTTGCTTAAATATACCGATGCTAATGCAAAAATCGAGTAAAACTTTTACACCATAGGTAGAGATATTGCATTGTTTAGATATTTCAGTAACGGTAAGGCCTTTTTTTCGACTACTATCAATACAAGAAAGTATATTGAGTTCTTTAATGGCTGCTGTTGCTTGAAAAATGAATGGAGCGAATGCTATGTATTGAGCGTGAGAACGTGCTTCGATGGCCGACGTGTTTTCATCGCTTGTTAAATTAAACATCTATCTTAATCTTCCTAATTGTATGATGTAACCTCGCTACTCTACATGAATAAAAAAGTATTTTATACTATAAATAATAAGTGGGTAATTTACTGATTATGTTGCAATCTTATGAACTTTTCATTACTCTCCTCACCGTTATATTTTTCATTGGTCGGATAATTAAATGCTCAATAAGCTTGGTCAGTTGTGGCGAGTTTTCGCGACAGGTTTATGTTTCACTGTGTTCGGAATTGGCGGTATATTACTGTCTCTTATTGTCTTTCCATTACAACGTCTATTTATATCCAATGTTGATCACCAAAAGCGAGTGGCACGCCAAACTGTTCATTATTCCTTTAAATTCTTTATTAGTTTGATGGCGTTTACTAATATATTTAAATTTAAGTTAGAACAAGTGTCACCCTTAGCACAATGTAAAGGGCAATTAATTCTCGCTAATCACCCCTCATTAATTGATGTCGTTGTATTAATTTCTATTATTCCAAATACAGATTGTGTGGTGAAAGCCCACTTATTTAGTAATCCATTTTTAAGAGGAGTCGTAAGTGGTACTGGGTATATTAGTAATGCACAGCCCGATGGATTAATTGAAGATTGTGATAAATCATTGAGAGCCGGTAATAACTTGATTGTATTTCCAGAGGGTACTCGTACTAAACCTGGAAGTCATTTTGCCTTTCAGCGTGGGGCGGCTAATATTGCATTACGATGTCAGGCATCAATTAAAGCGGTAAGTATTGAAGTGACACCTAGTGCCTTAACGAAGCATAAACCATGGTATAAAGTCCCTAAGACACGGCCTAGTTTTGTCGTCAAAGAATTAACGTTGGCACCACAACCTCCAATATTTGATATTAAGACGGCGAGTAAAAAAGCTCGTCACTTGAATAACGAACTTGAATCATTTTTTAGGAACACGGTTAACTAGGTTTTGGCAGGGCTAATAGTGCATTTCTTAGTGCAGTTTCCTCTGCCGTGCATTGTTCTAATTTGGCTGAAACATCATTGAGTGTTAAGGGTTGACGTGTTTGCAAAAAAGAACGGAATTCATCGCAAACTCTATCCAGGTATCTCCTAATTGTGTAGTTTGTTCTGACAACGTTTGCAGTGACTCATTGTTTGTTAGTTCTGCCGCTTCATTAAAAAAACTAGCGTACATAAACGTAAAACCTGCGCCTCCTGTCCAATTTCTTCTTGCATACGAACAAAATGAGCCAAAAAAATCTTATTATGTTTTGTATTTTCTGGTGACAAATTACGAATTTTTTTAACGATAAAATTAATATATTTGATACCAAAAAATGGCAAGATTAATCCAATCATCATCTTTGCTGTTTTATGGATTGACTGGTAAATATGAGGTACTAAATCAATGTGCTCTGGGGTTTTGTCTATCACGTGCATTAAGCCTATTTCCGTTAATGCCCTTTTTTAAAGCGTGTATTTTTAAGTATATTCACTCCATTCAATGGCATCTTAAAACACCGGATCGCTGACGAGGTAATTACCTCGGTGTATTTTAAATGAGAAAAATATGAGTGGCACAAGGAAACTTTCATTTTCAAGTTTTTGATTGCAATAACCAAATATTGATAAGTGGGCATCGTTAATTCTTGTGGCATCTGGCGTGATTATTCTTGATAATAAAAAAATATCTATTGAAATATTGTCTTATCACTTCAACGAATTTGTATTCGTGTGTTTCAAAATGTTGATGGCGATGAGCAATTAGTATTTAGCGAGTCAGGAATCCCCAAAGAACCTGTCGGTTTTTCTGATAATCCAACCTTGATTCTTGGTTATCCTAAACTGAAATCGATTAGGGTTTCTTTGTTAGAGGCAAACGATAGTTTATTGAGTATAAAAATGAACTATCGCCGCAAGCGTTAAATAAATGATCTAATGAAAGTAAGCCTATTTTATTGAGATTTTTTTTATTTGTGTGCTGATATTAACATCACCAAAGGTGTAGCTGTCTGTTGTTGAATCACGAAATAGTGATTTGTTCGCTTTTTTACAATGACTTCGAACTCGTCGAGAATCAGTAGTTCGTATGATCTCTTCGATGGTATTTTTATATCGACTTTTTCCTGCTTTTGCTATTGCTTTGCAGACCCATGCCAGTGTATCTGCATTTTTATTGTTAACGTTTTTATTGTTTTCAGATAAAAATTGAGCCAGTAGATCGAGTGTCAGTGGTGATACATTTTTACCTTGGTAAATTTCTTCAGACAGTAGCTTAATTTCAAATAAATTATCATTAGCTATATTTATAATATGTTTTTCACTGGGAGTGTACTTCTCGCGTGCTTGATAAGCTTCATGTAATGCGACTAAATTGACTGTGCCAGCAACGTAACTATCTGCTTTATTTGATGGGAATGTCTTCTTTAATGCTTTAGATGCATATTTCTTGATTTTCTTGGATGCATTACCGTTAATGATTTTTGAGAGTAATTGTACATAACGTGTGCTGTTGCTTTCACCTAATGCGCGACAGGCCCACGCTAAAGTGTCTTCCTCTTTTTGACGATGAAATGGTATATGCTCTATTAATATTTGAGCGGCTAAATCAAGTATTTCAGGATTGTTTTCATGCTTTAAAACAATGTTTTCAAACGCGTTTTGAACTTGTCTAAAATTGGTTGAGCTCAATTGCGCTTGATAGTGCTGTTGTTGAACCGTTAATGCAACAGCTGGCGAGGTTAAAATTAACAGCCCTACTAATATCCCTACTTTAATATTCATGTTCTATTCCTAAATTATTGAGTCTATTTAAATTAGCGCAATTATAGACGCTATTTTTAATGCTTGTGGCATGTTTTCGTTACCTGATTGAATTAGTTTGGCAATTATTAATGATATTTCGTATAATTTTCATATATTTTACATGGCTGCTCTTATCAGAGACAGTTATGTCAACAGAATCAGCGTTGAGTATCTATGCACTATCCACATTTGTTTTCCCCGCTTGAACTTGGTTTTTTAACACTGAAAAATCGAATGATTATGGGCTCAATGCATACCAACCTTGAAGAAACAGAAGATGGTTTTACCAAGGTCGCTCAGTTTTATGGCGAAAGAGCTCGAGGTGGTGTTGCGCTTATTATTACGGGGGGGATATCACCTAATATTGAAGGAGTACTTGCGCCAAATCGTTCTGTAATGGTTAATGATGATGATGTTGTGAATCACCAAAAAATAACCAAACAAGTACATGATGAGGGTGGGCTGATTTGTATGCAAATATTACATGCTGGTCGGTATGGTTATACGCCCGCGCAAGTCGCACCGAGTGCAATTCAAGCACCAATAAGTCCTTATACACCCAAAGCTTTGTCACATGATGAGATTGAAAAACAGATAAATGATTTTGTTCAATGTGCGTTGTTAGCGCGACGTGCTGGTTATGATGGCATTGAAGTTATGGGTTCTGAAGGGTATTTGATTAATCAATTTATTGTGCCAGCAACCAATATTCGAACCGATAAATGGGGGGGGGATTTTGATAATAGGTGTCGTTTTGCACTTGAAATTGTCAAACGAATACGCGGGGTCGTACAACCTTCATTTATCTTAATATTTCGATTGTCCTTGATTGATCTCGTGGAGCAAGGAAGTAATGCTCAAGAGGTCATTGTATTAGCAAAGCAACTTGAACTCGCCGGGGTAAACATTATTAATACGGGTATTGGCTGGCATGAGTCACGGGTGCCAACTATTGCGACCTCTGTTCCACGAGCAGCCTTCACTCAACTAAGTCGGCAGTTAAAAGCTCACATTACGGTGCCGGTGATTACGAGTAATCGTATAAATACACCGCAAGTAGCTGAAAGTATATTGGCGCATGGTGATGCCGATTTAGTGTCAATGGCTAGACCATTTTTAGCTGACAGCCAATTTGTGAATAAAGCGCAACAAGGTAATAGCGATGTCATTAATACGTGCATTGGGTGTAACCAAGCGTGTCTTGATAATATTTTTATCAACAAAACCGCTACTTGTATTATTAATCCTCGGGCCTGTAATGAAACGACATTTGATCACTCTTTAGCACTAATTCCCAAATCAATCGCTGTTGTCGGTGGCGGAATCGCTGGGCTTGCATTTGCTAAATATGCCGCAAAAAAAGGCCATTCAGTGACGTTATTTGAAGCGCAAAGTGACATTGGTGGACAAATGACATTAGCAGCTCAAATACCTGGTAAACAGGAGTTTTATGAAACTATACGATATTTTAAGCATCGATTACCGCAATTGAATGTGAAGATCAAACTTGACTGTATGCCAACGTCTTCGATGCTAAGCAGCTATGATGACGTTGTTATAGCTACTGGGGTGAAACCCCGAGTCCCCGATATTGAAGGGATTAATCACCAAAGCGTGGTGAGTTATGCCGATGTGTTAAATGGTTCTGTTCATTTGGGGAAACGAGTTGCCATTATTGGCGCAGGTGGCATCGGGTTTGATATGGCGACCCTATTGTTGTCGCCAGCTAACGAGACATCTGAATTTCTAACTCGTTGGGGTATTGATTTAAGTGTTACTCAACGTGGTGGGTTGTTTGAGTATCCCAATGCGCTTGTTGAACCACTGCGTGAAATTACTTTGTTGCAAAGACGGTTAAGAAAACCAGGTGCAGATTTAGGGAAAACAACGGGTTGGATTCATAGAAAACACCTTAAAGATAATCAAGTTAAAATGTTAGTGGGGGTAGACTACCTTCGTATTGACGATGACGGGTTACATATTAAAGTACGCAAAAAACCACGTACGGTGGCGGTAGATCATATTATTTATTGTAGTGGTCAAATAGAAAACTTGGCATTAGCTACGCAACTCAATGGGTTACGTGTTCATGCAATAGGCGGCGCAAGATTAGCCGCTGGTTTAGATATTCAGCGTGCGGTTAACGATGCCGTTGCTTTAGCGCAATCAATATGATTAAAGGATAAATCTTGCCATTGATTCAACAGGACGCGGCCATTGTACTCACAATCTTAAGTTTAAATATCCTAGTAATGAACTTTATTCCTTAAAGTGGCCATGTTCTGGAATTATTAGACAAAACGGTGCCGGAAAATCAACATCAATATCCGTATTGTGCGGCGTCATTACGTCCGATGTTGGTTATGTTGTTGATGCCGCGAACACACAGGAAAGTGTTGTGGTTGAATATGACTAAATAAACTAATAAACAGTAGCCAGTAGAATTTAAGCAAGAAGCTGTTGCCATAGTAATAGAGCAATACTACTCAATAGTGCAGGCTGTTGCACCTTTGGGAATTACAGATAAATTACTTTAAACTGGGTCGCAACACATAAACAACAAGCTCAGGTGATGCTTATCAGGCGATGAACGACCAGAGCTAATTCTGCTCAGAAAAGATTAGAAACGTCTACAGATGGAGCGTGAGATCCTAAAAAGGCAAGTACCTTCTTCACGAAATAAATGAAGTAAGATATTATTTTATAAGTAAACTTGATAATAAGTATCCAATATCAATTGCGTGTAGAGTGATGGAAGTTAGTTCATCAGCATTTTGTGCATGGTTAAAAAAGCCTGGGCAGTAGATAACTTGCTAAAGCACCACGCAAAGAAGGCTTTGAAATGACACGTTATCGCGTGATTAAGTTAATAGAACAGCTCAAGTTAGTCGTGACTCAACGAATTGCTTATAAAGTGACATCTAAGCGATGCGGTGGCTGGTTATGCCTAGTTATCATCATAGCTCTGTGCTTGCGCCGTATTAGGGGGGGCATATTTCCAAACAAATGACGCGTAACTTAGTTTAAAAGGTACAACTAAACGTTGGGAATTTGCGTAAAACGTCCAAAGTTGTTGTTTCCCAGTACATTACTGGTATTTGTACGGGGGGAGTCGAACGCTTAGGTTGTCGTGCCAGCATGAACGGTTTGGGTGTTTGTTGGGATTATGCTGTTGTGGAAAGGTTCTTCGGACGTGATAGGTATGACAAGTTGTTTAAAGTGTCTCGGCCAACGCGAGCGCATATTCGAGATGACGTTGCACGGTCATGAAATATCACAATGTTGCTCTACTGTATTCAGCTAACTTTGATCAGCCGCCAATTGCATTTGAAAGTTCCTTTAGAAGAGTGTCAGGTTGGACTTAACCAGAACACTATTTTTAGATTGATTTACGGCAAGGATTATTAAGTAATATTGCCGATGAAGTGGATATATGTCCAATAGATTTTATTTCAACGGTGGGCCATACCACTAAGTTTCATCTTGCTAAATTTTTTAATATTACTGGGTCTAATATTTATTGGATCGAGTGAAAATGCACAAAACAAACTATCTTGTTTAGCGCAACGTAACCTAAATGAGCGATTAATTGATTATGCATTACTGGTTGAATGGCTAGATACTGAAGATTCTTATTAATGTATCGCAAAATTGTTACGTCGCACTTGAATCCAATAGCCCCCTTGGGTAAACTTCACGCTTTGCTTAAATGACTGTATTAAAAAGGTAACGCATTGGAGTTTCGGATAAAAAAATGTGCAGCTTGGGCTGGTGGTCTAACGAACGAAAATGATTGGAAGGCTTTTGCTAATGATGAAAAAAAGCTTGAGCAGTTAACGCCATTACCGCTGTTGAAACAGATACCAGCTATGCAGCGTCGACGTTTAAGTCCATTTGCTAAACTATCATTACAGTGTGCGCTTGAGGCGGCCGGTGATGAGATGGGAACGGTGGCGACCGTATTTGCATCTCGTCATGGCGATTTACACAAAACAAGCCAATTAATTTCAAATGTTGCCTTAAATGAAGAACTATCGCCGACCCAGTTTGGACTGTCAGTACATAACGCCGTTGGTGGGCAATTTAGTATTTTCGCTAATAATAAGGCGCCGTTAACCGCTACGTCTGCTGGAGAAGATAGCTTTTTAATGGCATTGACTGATGCGGTTTGTAAATTAAATAGTAACAATTACGATAGCATTCTGTTGGTGTATACGGATGAGGCTGTCCCTGAAATATATCAGCAATATGTAATGCAAGATGAAGTTTCGGTCGGGGCAGCACTGCTCATAGAAAGGCCACAGTTAAATGAGATAAACTTTCAATTAACGATGAAAGCCAGTATCAAGGATGCAGTTGAGAGTAAAACAATGCAAGTTTTTGATTTTTTAACATTTTATTATAATGAATCACCCAAAAAATTAATCAACTCAAAACGCTATACATGGACATTAACTCGTCAATAAATCAATGACGAGTAATGTATTATTTTAGAAAATAAAGTAGGAATTCTTAGACAATGACTGTACTAAGTGATGAAGTAAAAAACTTAATTATTGAAACTTTGGATCTGGAAGATATCGAAGCGTCAGATATTAACAATGAAGATCCATTATTTGTTGATGGCTTAGGCTTAGATTCTATTGATGCTCTAGAATTGGGTATTGCTATTAAAAAGGCATATGACGTCAAAATAGATAATAACTCCGAAGATAGTAAGCAGCATTTTTATTCAGTGAAAACCTTGTGTGATTTCATTGAAGTATCAAAGAAATAGGTAATAAGATGACAACAAAAGAGCAAATTTTTGAGATGTTACGGAATATCTTAATAGAAGATTTTGAAATAGAAGCTGATGATATAACCAATGATGCCAATTTATATGAAGATTTAGATTTAGACAGTATTGACGCCGTTGATCTTGTTGTTAAACTGCGGGAGAAAACGGGTAAAAAAATCGAACCACAAGACTTTAAACTTGTTAGAACTGTTGATGACGTGATTGAAGCCGTTGCTAAATTACTCGATTAAGCACTTATAAATCAGAATACACTTAGGCCGCAATATTAATGAAACAAGCACTATTTGCCCTCAGTATATTCTGCTATCCATTGTTTGTTTATTTTGGATTGAAAATTCTAGAACCGCAATATATTGCGGTTTTGTTTGCATTGTTATTCCTCGTTAGGCATTTGGTTGCTCCTAAAGATTCCAAGCATATTCCTCATCTCAATTTAGTCGTATTTTTCGTTACGGTATTATTTGCGGTTAGCGCAGTGACAAACTCGTCAATTGTATTGAAGTTTTATCCCGTGTTGATGAGCGGTAGTTTTCTACTTATTTTTGGCTATTCATTATGGCGACCACCGAGCGTGGTGCAGGTGATAGCGAGTTTGCATGAAACTCTTGATGAAAAAGGCATTATATACACCCGCAATGTAACTAAAATTTGGTGTGTCTTCTTTTTGCTTAATATGATGACTGCTACCTGGACCATTTATCAAGCTAATCCCAAAATTTGGCTAATATACAATGGATTTTTATCATATGTCGTAATGGGTCTATTGATGGCTGGGGAATGGCTGGTGAGAAAAAAAATTAAGAATAATAACCAATGAAAATACCAAAAAATTCAACATTCTTTATTGAAGAAAATAAATCTTTCGAACAGTGGTCGGCACACGTATCTCTGTTATCCCATCATATTTCAAATAATGATGCACAGCGATGGTTGTTATTTGAGCTGCAACCTTACCAATTTAGTCTTTACTTTTTTGCGTTATTGATGGCTAACAAACAGATTGTTATCCCGCAAAATGGACAAGATCAGCAACTACGTCATTGTATGACTCAAGCCGATATATATATTGGTAGTCAATCATTAGAAGGTTGTTGTACTTTTAACCTCGATCTTAGTAATGAAATGACTTGTCTCGATATACCTGAAGTATCCAAGGCTATTGTATTAAATGAATCGACATCTATTTTGTTTTTTACGTCAGGTTCAACGGGAGCGCCCAAAGCGATTAATAAAACGTTCGGTCAGCTGGTGAAAGAAATTGTTCAATTAGAGCACCGTTTTGGCCATAAACTTGGTACAGGTTGTGTGATGTCTACGGTTTCACATCAACATATTTATGGATTGTTATTTAAATTGCTGTGGCCAATTTGGTCGGGACGTGATGTTTTTTTGAAACCTTTCGAATATCCTGAACATTTAGCGCATGAAGTTACAAAAAATAGTCATCGGCAAGTGTGTTTGATTGGCAGTCCTGCTTACTTTCATCGGTTGGTGAAAGATAATGTATTAATTGACTGTAAGCATAATTTTGAGGTTATATTTTCTTCAGGTGGTCCGTTAGATTTCAATAGTTCGTTAGCTTTACAACGCGATCTTGATTGTGGCGTTATTGAAGTTTTTGGCAGCACCGAAACTGGCGGGATCGCATGGCGTCAACGTCAATCTATTGATAATGAATTGTGGAATCTATTTGATGATATAGCTATTCAAGTCAATGTTATAACACAGCAACTTAGTTTGAAATCTCCTTATATTAGTGGTGATTCATGGTTTGAAACCGATGACCGGGTAGGATTGCGTGATAATAATAAATTTCAATTATTGGGCCGCGTAGATAGGGTTATTAAACTAGAAGAGAAACGCTGCTCTTTAGATGATATTGAATCGACATTAGCGCGTCATGAATTTATTAATGAAGTGTCCATTATATTGTTGATTCATAAACAGTCAACGCAGCGTGATTGTTTAGGGGCTATTATTGCGTTATCGCCAGAAGGTGAAAAAGTACTGTTACAACAATCTAAACTTGGGGTTAATCGATTATTAAAGCAATATTTAAAATCATTTTTTGAGACATTGGTTATCCCAAGGAAGTTTAGATATGTGGCGCAGCTGCCTTATAATGCACAAGGTAAATTAGATAAAAAACAATTGGAGCAATTTTTTGACTAACTTTGTATATCAACCCATCATTAAGCAAGACATTGTTGGCGAGGACACTATTGAACTAGTGTTGCATATTCCAGATAATTTATATTATTTTCAAGGGCACTTTCCCCAAGCTGCCGTTTTGCCTGGTGTAGCTCAGATTGATTGGGTGATGAGTTATATTTCAACATATTTTAATATTAATAAACGTCGATTAGTCAGTATTGATGCGCTTAAATTTCAAATTATTGTGCGACCTGATTACACCATAAAATTATCGCTCACTAAAATCAATGATTTAAAATATAGTTTTAGCTATAGCTCTGAGCATGGACAACATGCCTCAGGTAAGGTTGTTTATTGTGATTAATAATCAATATGGTTTTGTTATTCCTAATTACAATCATGATTTGGTGATTAGAGAAACTATTGTCGATCTCATTGCGTTTAACCTACCTATTATCATTGTTGATGATGGGTCAACTAATGTAACGCAAGCGGTATTAACGGCCATTAATGACGATTTTCAATTGGTGACTTTAATTAGACGCGAAAAAAATGGCGGCAAAGGAGCGGCGGTTCAAACCGGTCTTCAAGCCGCTATTGATTTAGGATGGAGCCATAGCATTCAGGTTGATGCCGACGGGCAGCATGATCTAAATGATGTGCAGCGTTTAATTGAACAGTCGAAATTAGCGCCCAAGGCATTAATTAGTGGCCACCCGATTTATGATGGCAGTATTTCCAAGGGGCGATATTACGGACGTTTTATTACCCATTTCTGGGTTTACATTGAAACATTATCAACAGAAATTAAAGATTCGATGTGTGGTTTTAGAATCTATCCACTTGCGGCGTATAAACAGTTAATCGAGAGTTCATCTCTTGGTTTTAAAATGGATTTTGATATTGAGGTGATGGTGAAGTTGTCGTGGCTAGATGTGAAAGTAAAGTTTGTTAAAACCAAAGTTCATTATCCGGAAGATGGTGTATCACATTTCCATGTATTAGAGGATAATATGCTGATATCGATAATGCATACAAAGTTATTTTTTGGTATGTTGTTGCGCCTTCCAGTCTTATTAAAACGTAAATTTACAGGGTAGTTATTTTAGTATGAAACAAGCTTTACACTGGTCTCACTTTAAAGAGCGAGGGTCAATACTTGGCATCGAATTTTTAGTTGCTATTTATCGACTATTCGGACGCCATGTATTTAAAGTATTTTTAATTCCTGTGATGTTTTACTTTTATCTAACAGGAAAAGAAGCACGTTTAGGCAGTTGGCAATATTTAGATAACCTTCATACCGATGCTGGGCGGGCTAAAAAATCTGGATGGGGTAAGTTTCACGAGGGCTTTAAACTCTATTTTTCATTTGGGATGGCAATTCTTGATAAGTTTGATGCATGGCTGGGTAAAGTCGCCATCGATGACATTAATATTGCGACACCAATGGCTTATCAAGAGTTACTTGATGCTAAAGGCTCGGTTATTTTTAGTTCACACTTGGGTAATATGGAAGTGTGCCGTGCTATTTTTAGCTCTGGTGAGAATAAGAGACCACTTAATATCATAACGTACAATGAACATACGCCTTCTTTCAATAATTTCCTTAAAAAAGTGAACGCTCAAGCGGCTGTGAATTTTATTCATATTGCTAATTTTGGTCCTGATGACACTATTAAATTGAAACAAAAAATTGAAGATGGGGAAAGTGTCGTTATTTTTGCTGATCGCACATCGGTCAATAACCCTAATAGCGTACATCAAGTTGAGTTTTTAGGAAAAAAAGCCCCTTTTGCAGTAGGACCATTTGCGTTGGCCAGCATTATGGATTGCCAAGTATTTTTAATGTTTTGTATTAAAGAAAATGGACAATATAACGCCCATATCGAAAAATTTAGTGAACCCGTTAAAGTGAAACGCAAAGAGCGGGCGGCACATTTTCAGGCAATGGCAGAGAAATTTGCCCAGAGACTTGGTTTTTATTGCCATAAAGCCCCGTACCAATGGTTTAATTTCTTTAATTTCTGGCAAGAAATTGAGGATAAAGATGTTACTAACCGAGATAAATAGCTACTCGGTATAATCAATTAAGATAGGCAGTCAGCTGCCATTAAATAAGTAGTTTATGGAGAAGTTTACGTGGAATTTTCAGCTAAAAATAGTATTTGTTTTGGTCATGAAAGGCTATCTATTGAAGATATAGTCAGTATTTTTAAGGAGCAAAATAAAGTATGTCTTACTGGTTCAAGTGGCTTTATAGCCAAAATTGATAAAGGAGTCGCATTTTTAGATAAATTGCTCAAAGAAGATGGTCACATTTATGGTGTAACAACCGGCTATGGCGATTCATGTACTGTTGAAGTGCCTATGGCTTTAGTGGATGAATTGCCAATACATCTAACACGATTTCATGGTTGTGGCTTAGGCGAGTTCTTCTCTATGGAGCAAGGAAAAGCTATATTGGCAGCACGACTAGCGTCATTATCTCAAGGTTTTTCAGGGGTCGGTTGGGACTTGTTAAATTTATTAGTTGAACTTATAAACCGCGATATTATACCGGTTATACCTCAAGAAGGCTCAGTAGGTGCTAGTGGCGATTTAACACCATTATCATACGTAGCAGGCGCTTTAATTGGTGAGCGTGATGTGTATTATAAAGGGGAGATTGTTAATTCTGCTGTGGCATTTGAACGGGAAGGGCTAACCGCAATTAAGTTACGTCCTAAAGAAGGGCTAGCCATAATGAATGGTACGGCTGTAATGACAGCATTAGCTTGTCAAGCATACGATCGAGCGGGATACGCCAGTAAATTAATGACACGTATCACTGCATTAGCCAGTATTGGTTTAAAAGGAAATAGTCATCACTTTGATGATATTTTGTTTAGTGTGAAGCCTCATCCTGGGCAACAGAACGTAGCACGTCGTATTCAAAATGACTTGAACCATCATGAACATCCACGTAACTCTCATCGCCTACAAGATCGATATTCAATTCGATGTGCACCTCATGTCATTGGAGTACTAGAAGATAGTCTACCTTGGTTACGCACTATGATTGAGAATGAGTTAAACAGTGCCAATGACAATCCAATTATTGATGGTATTGGCGAACATGTACTTCATGGTGGACATTTCTATGGTGGACATATCGCTATGGCAATGGACTCGATGAAAAACTGTGTAGCTAATTTAGCTGATTTAGCCGATCGCCAAATGGCAACCTTAGTTGATGTGAAAATGAATAACGGTTTACCATCAAATTTGAGCGCTGCGAGTAATGAACGAAAATTCATTAATCATGGTTTTAAAGCTATTCAAATTGGCTGTTCAGCATGGACTGCTGAAGCGCTTAAACTCACGATGCCAGCGAGTGTTTTTTCTCGTTCTACAGAATGCCATAATCAAGACAAAGTAAGTATGGGCACTATAGCAGCACGTGACTGTTTACGTATTTTGCAATTGACTGAACAAGTATTAGCAGCCACCTTGTTGGCGACGGTTCAAGCTATTCGAGTTCGAATTTTAGTGGGTGAAGTTGACGAATCATCGCTAACCCCTGATATTAAAAACATGGTTGATGATGTGGCTAGTTTCTTTGAGTTACTAGAAGAAGATAGACCTACGGATCAGTTGTTGCGACAAACTATTGCGTATATTCAAGAGCAACGATGGTCACTTTATGACTAAAACGCCCTTGGTTAGTTGTTATTGCGATATTACCGTACAGTTTTATGACATCGATCCGATGTGTATTGTGTGGCACGGTAATTATGTGAAGTTTTTAGAGCAAGCACGATGTGTTTTGCTCGATAAAATAGATTATAACTATAATCAAATGGAAGCGTCAGGCTATATTTGGCCAATTGTAGACATGAGACTTAAATACGTATCATCCGCTCGATTTGGTGACGTGGTTCGAGTACATGCTCAATTGGTTGAATATGAAAATAGACTAAAAATTAACTATATGATAGTTAACGCGGTAACTGAAGTCGTCTTAACGAAAGCACATACTATACAAGTGGCTGTAGATTCAGCTACGCAAGAAATGCAATTTGAAAGTCCTGCGATTATGTTCGAACAGGTGGAGAAGCTTCTTAATGAGTAAAATACAGTACGTATTGAGCAGTGTTTGGCTAATTATCATCACTTTCTTTAGCGCATCCACGTATTCTCAAATAGAGAATAAAGTACCAAAATCATTGATGAAAAATTTTTCATTTGAGATGGGCAGTGGCTCGTTTAAACAGTCAAAATCATTTAAATTTATGTCCGTGCCTATTGTGTCTCATGGGCGTTTCATTGTTGATGGTAAGCGGGTGTTATGGCAGACAACATCACCTATCAAGTCTGAGATTTTGTTAACAGATACGGCAGTATATAAGCGTTCGTCAACAAATAAAACTTTTAAATTACTCGTTAAAGAGTCTCCTATAAACCGTATGATTACAGCTGTGTTAACGGGAAATTTTAATGATAGAGATTGGTTGTTATCAGTAGCTGAATCAGCTGATTTTTCAAATTCTTGTTTAAAAATGTTGCCCAAATCACCACAGTTAGTAGCGGTGTTTACATCGGCAACCTTATGTAACCAAGCGAATAACCAACGGCAAGTTTTGTTAGTTGATAAGCAAAATAACAAAACGCTGATTGAAATGAATATAAGCAAAGAACAATTAACGCCAGAGGATAAACTATCTCTTGAACATCCTTGAGTGGTCGCCTAAAACTAAAGCTTTATTGTGGTTTAGCCAATGTCTTGTCATTTTAGTGATGTTAGTTTTATCTTATTTAGTTAATCCCATTGTTGTAAACAGTGATATTAGCCGTTTATTTAAAAGTCAGGGCCACAGTGATATTAATACCGTCAATAACCAGATTGCGCAACAAGCGGTTAAATCGCAAATATTATTAGTGGGTAATACTGATAAGTCTCATGCTATTGCTGACAGTAAGCTATTGGCTGCTCAGCTTCTTTCACTTAACGAAATAGCGCATGTTAAAAGTACGTATGATAATTTACCAACAATTAATCGTATCGTTCTGCAGTATTTACCCTACCGTCAGTGGTTGTTAAGTGATAAATATAAGCGTTTATTAGAGAGTAAGCAACCCGATAAACTTTTTGAACATCAATTCACATTGCTTAATCAAATGGTTGACCCCAATGTTTCATTAACGCTTGAAGCTGACTTAACATTATCTTTAGCAGATTATTTGTCACGCTCATATTTACCAACGAATACATTAGTGCTTGAAAATGGATCTTTAATTGCACAACACAATAACAAATACTATGTGTTGGTTGTTTTTGAAAGCAATGCTTCAGGGCTTGATATTAATGAGTCACAAAAAGTAGTTACTGCCATAAAACAGTTATTGCCTACACATCAGTCAGAAGTTTTATATACTGGGTCAATATTCTATGCCAGTGAGGCAAGCAGTACTGGTCAATTTGAAATGTCGCTGTTTGGCACTGTCTCTATTTTAATTATGCTGTTATTAGTGTGGTGGGGGTATCGTCATGTATCATCGTTGTTAGCCACCTTAAGTATTATCGTAATAAGTGTTTTGTATGGCATGTGTGCGCTAGTGATAGCGTTTGATGAAATTAGCATCGTGGCTTTAATCTTTTCAATCACGCTTATTGGTATTTCTGCAGATTACAGCTTTCACAGTTTAAGTGAAATATTCTTTACGCGATGTATGCCTAAAAATCCTTTGAAAGAAGTTCATAGGTCACTTTCAATGGGCTTCTTAACAACGGCAGCAGGCTATTTAGTGTTATTATTTTCTCCCTTTATTTTATTCCAGCAAATTGCTCTATTTACAATAGTGGGCTTGGCGGGTGCTTACCTAACCGCTGTCTTACTTTTTCCGTGGTTAATCGCTAATAAAGTGGTTAATACACCACCACTTCCCCCATTTATTATATGGCTTAATAATCAGCATCGAAAATTAACGAACTATGAATCGACTCATTACATCGTGCTGATAACGGTAATTGTTGTCGCTATAGCTTTTGGTCTTTTCAAGGGGTTTAACGATGACGTACGCTCTTTTTATAATGTGACCAGCAACATTCAAGTGAATGAACGTAAAGTTAAAGATATTTTAGGACAAAAAGATGAGCCACAATATATTCTAATTACGGGAACTACCGCGCAAGTTGTCCTAGAGCGTGAAGAAGAGCTCACCATGATGCTTGACCAGCATGTTAAATATAATAATTTGGCGCATTATAAAGGGATAACACAATGGCTCCCTTCTATTAAAAAACAAAAGTTCAATGCGCAGCTAATGGTGAACGCTCAGGCTAACGGGATGTTTGATAAAACAAAAATGTTACTCGGTCAAGCAACACCTATATTGCGGCCGGATATAAAGTCATCACAATATTTAACGCTACCAGTTTGGTTAGAATCTCCCTTGGGGCGCCTATTTAAAAACCAAATAATGAATGTAAATAATAAGTATTATTCTATCGTACGTTTGTCTGGCCTTAATAATGTGACAGCGATAAAAGCCTCATTAATTGATTTTGAAGAGAGTTATATGGTCAACAAAGTAGACGATATATCTCAACAAATAACGCAATTTAGAGAATTGTTAGCCAATGTATTGCTCATTGCGTTAGTTGCTGCATGGGTCGTTTTTGCATTACGTTTTGGATTGAAAATAGCCAGTATTGCTATCTTGATTCCTACGGTTTCAATTGTTCTTAGTTTGGCTGTTAGTGTTTTTATACAAGGAGAACTCGATATATTTAATATGGTCGCAAGCATTTTGATTTTAGCATTAGGACTCGATTACAGTGTTTATTACGCAGAACACGGATTTGAAAAAACAATCACAATAACGACACTAATGTCGGCGTTGAGTTCGATTGCTGTCTTTGCTATTTTGTTATTGAGCTCAATGCCTTCAATTCAAAGCTTTGGATTAACCGTATTTATTGGCGTGATTTTTGTCTTTATACTAGCACCTCAAGTAACTAAATGGCAGAAGGCACATGCATAAATTAACGCACAATTTACGAGTTGTATTTTGTTTGCTTTTTATCACGGTGAGTAGTAGTTGTACTATTTTTCAGCAGGCACAAAAAAATAATGAGACAGTTTTTTTCGAGTTAACGAAAGTGCCGAAACAGATGATAGGCCAAACTCACTTAGAAAAATTTGAATTTTTTGGTGTGGTTAATCGTTCGATGTTAGTTCAAAGTGAATTAACGGCAAAGAACGTCAATTTAGTTGCAATGACCTTTGAAGGTTTACCGATTGTACAGGCCTCCTGGAATACGTTAACGAATGAATGGAAGGTGTTGGCAGGTGTGGCACTTCAACTTAGACCACAACAAATACTCCACGATTTGCAAAGTGTTCATTGGCCTATTACTGTTATTGAAACGGCTTTATTTAACAATTATTCAGCTATCGAAGGAAAGACGTTGTCCGGTTATCGTTATAGACACTATTATTTTAAGAATGTATTAGTGCGGACGATTGAATATAAAGACGACGTGATAGAATTTAACGATATTAGAAAAAACTACCAATTAATAATAACTCCATTAAATAGTGTAAATACATGAAAAAGAATTTGTTTATCAGTGATTTTAGTCTAGTTAACGCATTGGGTGCTAACAATGATGATGTCATGAAAAATTTATTATTGGGCTCCCAACATGGTTTTAGCCTTGATAAAGAACTATTACGTGATGGTGACATATATGTTGCCGATGTTGCACAAGAGCTACCGTCGCTAGCTGATTACGAGAGGCATTGGCACAGCCGCAATAACCAATTAGCGTTATTGGCGGTCGAACAAATTCGTCAAAGTGTTAAACAAGCCGTGGCTGCAGTAGGCTCTGATCGTATTGCGGTTATTGTCGGAACAAGCACTTCAGGCATTAATGAAGGCGAAATGGCGATGCTTGCAAAACAAACGTCGGGTCAGTTCCCTGATGAATTTGATTACCGCGTTCAAGAAATGTTTAATTTAGCCGATTTTATTGCTCATGAATTAGCATTGACTGGTGTCACTTATACTATTTCGACGGCGTGTTCATCAAGTGCTAAAGCTTTCAAAACAGCACAAGAATTTATTGATAATGGGTTATGTGATGTGGTTATTGTCGGTGGTGTAGATAGTCTTTGTGGTATGACAGTGAATGGCTTTAATGCCTTGCAATCGACATCGGCTGGCATATGTCAACCGTCAAGTGCTACGCGCGACGGAATTAATATTGGTGAAGCAGCTGCTTTGTGTATTTTGCAAAAAAACAGAGGAAGCATCCGTTTATTGGGTGTTGGTGAATCCAGTGATGCTCATCATATGTCGGCGCCACACCCAGAAGGTGAAGGTGCAATAACAGCGATGAAAATGGCATTACAACAAGCTAATTTGAATGCTGAAGACGTTGATTATATTAATTTACATGGCACTGCAACGCCTAAGAATGACGAAATGGAAGCAAAGGCTGTCGCTCATGTGTTTGGTACTAATGTCGCTTGTAGTTCATCTAAAGGCATGATTGGGCATACGTTAGGAGCCGCGGGTGCTACTGAAATTGGCTTATGTTGGTTATTGTTAAATCAAGGTGATTCTTATGCGCCACATTGCTGGGATAATATTATCGATGAATCTATTCCTGCCTTAAACCTTGTTAAGGTAGGTGATAAATCGGCTCATAAATTGATGAAGTGTTTATCAAATTCTTTTGCCTTTGGTGGCAATAACGTGAGTGTGCTAATTGGACTTTAAAATAAGTAATTATACGATCGAAGATGTGCTGCCTCATAAGCACCCAATGATCTTGCTTGATAATCTTAATAAATATAGTGAAAATATGGGTTATTGCTCGGTTGCCATTACGACTAGCAGTAATTTTTTTGATTCAGAAACGAATAGCGTGCCAAGCCATGTTGGTATCGAATATATGGCACAAGGTATTGCTGCCTATGCAAATGCTCACGAACGTGATTCTGGAGCGCCAACAGCGATTGGTTTTTTAGTCAGTAGCCGAAAATTTAAAGTGTTTGTGCCCGAGTTCCTCTTGGGTAGTCAGTTGTCTATTTGTGTTGAAAAACTATATAAAGAAGATAACGGTTTGTCAGCCTTTGATTGTCACATTAAGTGTAATGATGAAGTGTTAGCGCAAGCAAAAATTAATGTGTTTCAGCCTCAAGATCCAGACGCTTTTTTAAAGGAATAAATTTCATGAACAGACGTATTTTAGTGACAGGTTCAAGTAAAGGCATTGGTAAAGCCATTGCATTAAAGTTGGCTGATGATGGCTTTGATATTTGTGTACACTGTCGCAGTGGTTTAGAAGATGCTAAAGCGACAGTAGCGAGTATTGAATTAATAGGTGTTAGTGCTCATTTAGTACAATTTGATATTAGTAACAGAGAAATGACACGAGATGTTTTGAACGAATATGTTGCTGAACATGGTGCTTTTTACGGTGTTGTTTGTAATGCCGGAATCACCGCAGATACGGCATTTCCTGCCATGACTAATGAAGAGTGGGATAATGTTATTCACACTAATCTTGATGGGTTTTATAATGTGTTGCATCCATTAGTGATGCCAATGGTACAAGCACGACAAGGTGGGCGTATTGTTACCATGTCATCAGTGTCTGGTGTGGTTGGTAATCGTGGACAAGTAAATTACAGTGCCTCAAAAGCTGGACTCATTGGCGCTACGAAAGCGTTAGCATTAGAGTTAGGCAAGCGTAAAATTACGGTTAATTGTGTTGCGCCCGGTCTTATCGATACGGGAATGCTCGATGAGTTGCCTATTAAAGAGATTAAAAAAATGATCCCTTTAAATAGAGTCGGTCATGTTGACGAAGTTGCTGCTACGGTTAGTTTTTTAATGTCAGATGGTGCGGCCTATATTACCCGTCAAGTTATTTCTGTTAATGGTGGAATGGCGTAATGAGAAGAGTTGTTGTGACAGGAATGTCGGCTATTACGGCACTAGGTGACGATTGGAACACGTTTAGGTCCAATCTTGAAAAGAATAAGAATGCGGTCCAAGTCATTGATGATTGGACCCGAATCGATGGTTTAAATACAAAGTTAGCGGCACCAGTGACGCATTTTGAAAAGCCTAAGCATTATAAACGAAAGATGGTTAGGTCAATGGGTCGTGTTTCATTAATGGCTACAACCGCCTCGGAATTGGCACTTGAACAAGCTCAATTACTTGAGCATCCATCATTAACAGACGGCTCAACAGGAATATCATACGGTAGCTCCGTTGGGTCAACGCAACCGTTAGTCGCGTTTGGCCGTATGATGGAAACAGGTAGTATGTCTGGTGTTACGGCGACAAGTTATATTCAGATGATGTCTCACACAGCACCAGTTAATGTGGGGGTGTTTTTTGGACTAAAAGGACGTGTTATTACCACAAGTTCAGCATGTACGTCTGGCTCACAGGGCATAGGGTATGCTTATGAAGCCATTAAATTTGGTCGGCAAAATATTATGGTTGCTGGCGGCGCTGAAGAGCTCTGTGTCACAGAAGCGGCTGTGTTTGATACATTATATGCCACTAGTATAAGAAATGATGAACCCTCCATGACGCCTAGGCCTTTTGATAAAGACCGAGACGGATTAGTTATCGGTGAAGGAGCTTGTACGTTGATTCTTGAAGAGCTAGAACATGCGAAGGCACGTGGCGCGGAAATTATAGCTGAACTTGTTGGTTTTGGATGTAACTCTGATGGGATGCATGTTACACAACCAACTGCGTCAACAATGCAGATAGCGATTGAGCAGTCGATTAAAGATGCGGGTATTACCGCGCAAGATATCGGTTATGTTAATGCCCATGGCACAGCGACCGAACGCGGTGATATTGCAGAAACAAATGCAACAGCAAATGCGTTAGGCTGTGTTCCTATTAGTTCTTTAAAAAGCTATCTTGGGCATACTTTAGGAGCTTGTGGTGCCATTGAAGCGTGGGCTACCATTAATATGATGCAAGATAACTGGTTTGCGCCAACGATCAACTTAACCAACGTTGATGAACAGTGTGGGCACTTGGACTATATTACAGGTCAGGGAAGGGTAATTAATACAGACTATGTCATGACAAACAACTTTGCATTCGGCGGCATTAATACCTCGATAATATTCAAACGATGGAATGATGAATAAGTTATTTGGTGGTATTTTATTATTAATAGCTTGCAGTCAAAATGTTGCTGCAAAACCTAAAAGCCAGCTTGAAATTGGAGCCGGCTTGTTTAGTGTTCAATTACCGCATTATGTTGGCGCGCAGCAGCGTAAAACATACTTATTGCCTACGCCTTATATTTACTATTCTAGTGATGAATTTAAAGTTGAACGTAATCAACTGACTGGATTTTTGTGGAAACATGAAAGTTGGCAATTGGATCTTTCAGCAGGCGCTGGCATATCAATTAATAGTGAAGACAATAACGCGCGTGAAGGTATGCCAGACTTAGATTGGGTTTTTGAATTAGGACCTTCACTTAAGTATTTTATCTTAGGTAGCCCAGCGTCAAATGATCGCTTATATGGTGAGTTTTTCGCTAGAAAGGCGATAGCCACAGATTTTTCATCGGTGGGTAATGTGGGCTGGCGTTATGGCCCAAGCATGAGTTATCACCGTGACCTATATATCAATGGTGAGAAGGAGTTAATATTAACATTACGCGCTAATATCAATTACTCTGATGCTAAATACTTAAATTATTACTATGGAATTAAGTCTGACTTTGTGACACCAACACGTGCCATGTTCGAAGCGAAATCTGGTTATGCCGGTTCAGATTTTTCCATGGGATTAACCTACAAAACGTCGAATTTTTGGTATGGTGGCTTTGTCAGGTATTACGCTCTAAGAGATTCAGTAGAGCAGTATAGTCCGTTAGTTTTTGAACAAGACTCATGGGCTGCTGGATTGGGATTTGCGTGGATATTTTATAAACGTTAAACCTAGGTAATAGAGTTAACTAATTTATAATGTACGATAAAAAGAGAGCGTTATGGTCAATACCGAAATAGAACAATTTGAGAAATACTACGCCATGCTGACGGAATATTTAGTGACGTATAGTATGCAAATTGTGGGTGCTATTTTTATACTAGCGATTGGTTTATGGGTCGCACAAAAAGTCGCTAATTTAGTCGCCAAACTCATGACTAGGCATAATGTTGATATCACTCTTACTAACTTTGTTAGTAGTGTGGTTAAAGTCTTGTTGATTGTGATGGTTGTTGTCATCACTCTCGGTAAAATTGGGATTAGTGTTACGCCTTTTGTTGCGGCTATTGGCGCAGCTTCATTGGGTGCTGGTCTAGCGCTGCAAGGGATGTTGTCAAACTATGGCGCTGGTCTGGCCATTATTGCAACGCGCCCATTTGTTGTGGGCGATACAATAACGGTGAAAGACGTTAGTGGGCAAGTAAAAACAATTGAGCTTGGGCACACCTTATTAATTAATGAGGATCATGTTGAAATTACCATTCCCAATAAACATATAGTGGGGGAGATTTTACATAATTCGTTTCAGTTTTCATTGATTCAAGGTGAAATTGATATTGCTTATGATGCCTGTTCAGACACCGCCATTATCCTTATTGAACAGGTACTTAACGCGCATGAATTAGTGGCTGAAACTCCAAAGTCAAAAATAGGTATTGAATGTTTTGCTGCCAGTGGCGTAACCATTAGTTATCGTTATTGGGTGCCCACGACTAAAATAGTTGAAAGTAAATTAGCCATTAACAGCGGCGTATATAAAGCCATTAATAATGCCAATATAGAGATACCTTTTCCGCAGCGTGTCGTGACCATTAATAACGGTAAGTTAGATAGTTAGCGATATTAATAGTCTGGTCGGTTGATGACTTATTCTGCTGGTGGATTAAAGCCTTCCCCAAAAACACAATGGTATGTCTGTTGAAAGTATGTGTGACTTTTCCTGTTCTGCTGGGCGGTAAAGTTAGGCTATAATAGCCGCCTGATTAATGATCATACCAATTAGTTAATTATCTAGATTGGTATAAAAATAGAATAGGATAAAGTACTTGTGAATATTTTTCTTAAAGTTGGCTTAGGGCTGTTTATGGGCTGCATTACAATGGCTCATTGTGCCAATGCATTTGAAAATAAGCCAGTGGCGAATATTTCGGCCCAACTATCACGTCATATTGTCGATAATATGAGCGTAAAAAAGGCCGATAAATTTGATGATTTTTTGGGGCAGTTATTGTCATCAAAAATAATCGAGAAGCAAAAAACGTTAATAGTAGCCATTAAGAAGTTTAGATCGAAAACCGTCTTAAAAGGTGCCGACTTACATCAACTACAACGTTTATTAGGGGTGTACACAAGACTAAAATACGGCAAAGAAGCCATGGGTACTCTAGCGACGCTAGTGGCTATTCCCACCTTTCGCGAAGCAGGCGTGGAGCAGCATGAAAACCCTAACTTTCATCACATGGCTAAAGTATTAGCGGGTATAGCTAAGGACTTTAACTTAAATTTTCGTAACATTGATAATCGTGTCTATGAAGTATCTTTAACTGGCTCAACAACAGAAGTGGTTGGCATTCATGCTCATGCAGACGTTGTACAGGTCAATCCATCATTATGGACGTTAGAGGACGGCACTAAACTTAACCCATTTAAACTAACGTTGATTGGCGATCGTATGTATGGGCGCGGCACCGAAGATGACAAAAATGGCATCGTTGTTTCGTTATACGCCATGAAAGTGATTCAAGAAGAGAATATTCCTTTATTACGAACCTTCAAATTATTGATTGATACCACAGAAGAAACCACTTCAAAAGCAATTCCTTATTATTTTGAACGCAACCCAACACCTAATTATAACTTAGCACTAGACGGTGGTTACCCAGTCGTTATTGCAGAAAAAGGGTTTGGCGCAATAATGGCAACTTTCCCTGTACGTACTAGTGAAGTTAATCTGTCTGCTGACGCTGAAATTGTTGACATAACAGGTGGTCTTGCTATCAATCAAATACCAGCGGCGAGTGTAGCAACAATTGTAAGTGTAAAAGCCGGCGCTTTAGTCAGTCAATTAAATCAACTGGGGCACACATTTGTTGAGGCCAATGGAGGCAACTTCTCTATTAATGCCGCTGTGCATGGTGAAAGTGTAAAGCTTACTGTTAAAGGTATTTCTGCTCATTCATCAGAACCAGAGTCAGGTGTGAACCCGGTGTCTAGAATGTTTTCATTCATTGATTATCTACAGCACAAAGACGCTATATTCAAAAAAAATCACATCACAGACGCTGCAACTTACGTTGTTAGCAATTGGGGATTGGGTTATTTAGGGAAAACGATGGGTATCGATTTCTCACACGATTTCATGGGACCACTCACTAACGCCGTAACCTTGGTCAGTGTCGATGATAAGCAGCTGCAGGTTGGCGTTAATTTACGCATTCCTGTTGGCCGTAAAGCTGAGCTGTTAAAACAAGATGTTTTAACAGCATTAACATCATGGCACAAAGCGAGTCACTTAAATGTTGATTTTAAAATACGTGTTAGCGAACCAATGTACCGTAATCCTAAAGGGCAGTGGGTAAATGCTTTACTCGATGTTGCCACTGAAAATCTGTCATTACCCCGTGAGTTTGGCGCGTCTAGTGGCGGCACATCGGTGCATAACCTGCCTAATGGCGTGCAGTTTGGATTGGCAATGCCCAATGAGAAATACACTGGGCACAACGCTAACGAATTTAAGCGCGTCGATCAGTTTTTGCTTGATTTACAAATAATTACTGAAATGATTGCACGCATAGGACAAATGCCAGATTTACAATAATCTGATCAATACATTTATTAAGCCTTTAATCAACGGAGTATCGCTGTGATTAAAGGCTTTTTTAAGCGTAAAACACTGAGGGATTTAGAGATTAAATTTGGCGCTTTCGTTCGGCATAAATACCTAAAACGATGAAACTGGAAATGATGACTAAAGGCAAGTACAGAGAAGATAATGCGGCTAACTGTATTGTGATGACCTTGGTTAAAATGAGCGTTAAAGCGCCATAGCCGAAGGTACAAACCACAATAAAAACACTCATGCGTACTAAAAAGTGAGTTGAACGCACCAGACCTTTTATATACCTATTAATATCTCCCCCAACGATAACCAATAAAGATGCAACGAAAGCTAAGGCAATATCGCTATTATAAGAGCGCATAACGTTCCCTAGATCCATTAATAATCCTGACATAAAACTCATTTACATTGACTCTATATATTTCTTTGAACCACATAATAGGTGATTTAATTAAGTAAATCTTGATTCGTTCGTGGCGAAATAAAAAATATTTATGCAATGCTCACTCTTTACTACCTTTGTCAGGCTAATGATAGGTTATCAAATCTTTATCTTTGCTATATAATTTTTAATTACAGTGAAGTTTTGTTTATCAAAAAGGGTTTGAATATGCAATTGAAATCAACATCTAGCCAATCTCAAGGTTTATTGCTTTTTAAGT
>Ga0209291_1000291_pt1 | contig 49643 bp, 37 predicted proteins | sample GOMGulsemesocosm_FD_184633 | JGI IMG/M metagenome (GOLD analysis project Ga0209291, IMG submission 184633) | Methane-oxidizing microbial communities from mesocosms in the Gulf of Mexico - GOM9B Gulf of Mexico (SPAdes) (version 2) | ecosystem: Environmental > Aquatic > Marine > Cold seeps...
TAAACTGTTTATAAATTCCTTCACCTCAGAGGACTTGTAATAAAGGATTACAACCTCAGGCTTTCCTCAATGCCAATTCAATTCCTTAATATAGAAATCATATAAGTATTATAATTTTAAAATGAGTAGTCATTTACCTTACAAATAGTAAGATAATAGCTTACTATTTTATTGATAGCTTTTTGTACGTTTGGCGATAATCAATGAATCATGGTGTCTGTACGGATTCCCGTAATGAAATTAATTAGTTTGTAGGTATATTTGTTAGATGTACTGTCTCATATCACTATTTATAGTGATATGAAAAATACCTAATAATAATCAGTTGATTTCCTACAATAATTGATTAGATTTGATGAGCTTAAAAATATAGGTTGAATATGTTGCATTAGTGAAATATCTCAGTTTATTGTGCCTAATTAAAAGATAAATGAACTACATAGAAAAAGTTACGATAAAAAAATTTTGGGGAGATAAACTCGTAAAATTAAAATTTGGAAATAAAGAGAATTTTTTGATTGGTGTAAATGGTTCTGGTAAGACCACAATCATAAACTTAATTGTAAGTGTTCTTGAAGCAAATTTTGCAACTTTAGATAAAACACAATTTGAATCAATTTCTTTATTTTTAAAACCTACAAAAAAAGGTCAAAAAAAATCTAGACTTGTCGTCTCTAAAAAAGATAACAATACAACTCCTTACCCAAATATTATCTATCAAATCTTTGAAGGTAGAGAGAAAGTTTTTGAAATCCATCTAGATGATTTAGCGGAGGAACGAATTTATCGAAATAGAAATTTTGAATATGAAAGATTAAAATCTATTAGAAACTATAATGCTCATAGTAAAGATTTAAATAGTTTTCTAAGCAAGCTATTCAATGTAACTTGGTTATCTATACATAGAGGAGATTTTAATTCTAATTACAGAGAAGAAAGAAATAAGGATTCATTAGTTGATGTTAAATTACGGGAATTTTCAAGGAATTTTACTGGATATTTAAACGAAATAAATCGAGAAGCTAAAGTTGAAACAGATGAATTTCAAAAACTTATTTTTTTATCTCTAATTTCAACTGAAACTGAAAGTCAAGTTTTTAACACCCTAGATAAAATTGATATAAAAAAAGAAAAAGAAGATTTAGCAAAAATCTATACTCTTTTTAATTTAAAAACTACAGAATATCAAAAAAAATTAAATCGCTATGCTCTAGAATATGAAAAATCTTATGCTAAAAGAAAAGATAAATCACTAAGCTTCAATGATGCTGAATATCTAATTGGTATGAAGAGAATTCATTCAGTAATTCAAAAATGGCAAGAACTATTAAAAAAACAAAATAAAATTTTTCAATCTAAGGAAACTTTTATTACAATTATTAATCAACTTCTTCAGAGAAAAGATTTAATAGTTAACGAACGAAATGAACTAGTTGTTAAAACTCAAAGCGAAAAAGAGTTTGACTTAAAGTTTCTTTCATCTGGTGAAAAACAATTGGTAATTATTTTTGGTGAGGCATTACTCCAAAAACATAAACCTCATATTTTTATTGCAGACGAACCAGAATTATCACTCCATATAGAGTGGCAAGAAAAGTTAGTTAGTAGTTTAAAACTTTTAAATCCATTTGCGCAGTTAATATTCGCTACTCATTCTCCTGATGTAGTTGGTGGTTTTCAAGATTCTGTTGTTCAAATTGAAAATTGCATCTCATAATATGGCATTTACACGAACAAGTTCAGGTCTTCAAAATTTACATCTATTTCATAATGTAGATTTTGTTGTATACACTGAAGGAGGAACAAGTTATTCATTTGAAGATGTAAAATCAGGAAAATTTAACAACGAATCTATTGATTCAATATTTTGGAATGTAATAATTAGTAAATATAAATCTGCAACAATAAAATACAAACCTATAGGTTCAAAGTCTACAGTTTCTAAAATCGCAAAAGAAATAATAGATAACAATCTTCAAACTGTTTACGCAGTAATGGACCAAGAATTTGATATGGTTTACCAATCTCATTTATCACATCCCAAAATACTATATACATATGGTTATAGTTGGGAAAATGATGTTTGGAACAAGAACGTAATATTTGAAATAATTGAAACCCTCACAGCAAAAAAAGCAGATACAAATCTAATCACCTCTCTTTATGATAGTTTTATTAAGAAGATAAAATACTTTGTTGGAGCAGATGGATACTTATTTTCTAAATCTGACTCATACTTCCCAAGACCTAAAGGACATATGAAATTAATTAATTGTGACCCTAAAAAGGCACCTTTATTGAAGAAAGAAGAGTTAATTAATATTGCACACACAAAGAACCTTAAAAGAAGTACAATTTATGCGTTTTCAAGAAGAAGTAACATTTGTCCAAAAAGGAATTGTTATGGTCACTTATTAGGGGATTTCTGTAAACAGTTAGTTCATCACATTTTAAAAATAAAACACAACCTAACAGGTATAAAAGATGAATTTATTAAACGAATGGCTATAAATTTATTTTTCAAATATGCTAACCAAGACACAATAAATCATTATTCCAATACAGTAATATAACTAAGTACAACAAAGAACTGTGATGAAATGTAAACTTAAGATGTATGAAGCAAATAGGGCGTTCTGTGGTTTACGAAAGTTTAATGCTATTTATAGTGTCCCAATAACCTCAGACCTTGTAACCAAGTTTCCAAATACTTAATTAAATAATATTACGTTTATATGATTATCTGCATAACATTGAAAATAATTAAACATGGGTAAAGAGGAAATATTACGGTTGATACATGAGTTTCATGACTCAAATAATATTGAAGAAAAGTGTGTATTAAAAAAAGACATGAAGCAATTGTTAACTGATATAAAACTAAGTAAAGTAGAAGATTTAAAACTAAACGCATGGATAGATTCGCATTTTATGGCGTTTAAGGTGAGTGGGGTTAAAATGGATAAAATTAAGATAATACAAGCATTAACATAATGAGGAAACTGAATAACAACCTCAGACCTTGTAATCCGTACTTAACCAGTATCACCACCCAACCACGTTACAACACACGTTACCCACACCCATTTTAACCCCTTTTTAACACACGTTTATAGCTACGAGTAGGATTATGATGCTAAAAGCAAAAAAGATGTACTGTAGTAGCACACCTTAATTGAATTCTGTATTTATTTTTTTAGTTACTCATGTGGTACATCCTATCACTTACCCATAACCGCCACTAGTCGCAGACTATCGGTAGCGGTGGTCATTTCCTTATTCTTCATTTATAAGATAAATTTCCTTGATACTTTTTTGACCCCCAAAACTCCTCCATCTTTAAAACATTCTAAAGGTATTTTTAATAAATTTTCTAATTCATTAATAATTAAAATTGCGTCATCAGAAGAGTCTAAGTTTATTATTTGAATTTCATTACTTGAACTTGTTATTAAAGATATATCATAATCATTAGTGTCATTTAAATTTTGTCCGACACGTTTTATTACTTTAATAGTATCAATATCATTAATATTATATGTTATTTCCCCTATATTTATAATATTTAATGAAATATCAATTGATAAAATTTCTTTAGAATTAAACCCTTTGATAATATCAAAAAAAGGAAATAATATTAAAAATGTAAAAGGAAGAGATAACAATAACCTCCAGCCAGTATAAGAGTTTGAAGCATAAATTATATAAATAATAAATGATGTAAATACAAAACGACTGATTGTATTTGCTATTGCTTTTGATTTTTTGTAATTAATTTTAACTTTTTGTCCTTTAGATATAGTTATGGACTTATTAAAAAATAGTGTTAAAATTAAAATAATTACAATATTTATTATAAATATTAATTTAATCATTACTTATAGATATTAATATTTCTTTGATTCATTAACATTTCCATTTTCGTCATAAAATAACCACTCTCCATGTTTAACTCCTTTTGTCATTTGTCCTTTAATAATGAGACTTTCTTGAATATTATAAATTTGAATTTCACCATTAATTTCACCTTCAACCCAAAATGATTTTTCTTTTAACTTACCATTTTCATGATAAAGATACACCCAACCATTTTTTTTTCCATTTTCATAAAATGTTTTTTGATAAATATTACCATTTTCATAAAATGCTTCTAAGGAACCTTCTTTAATTCCTTTATACATATTTATTTTAGCTTTTAAAAAACCATTCTCGTAAAAGTGAGATGATATACCCTCACTTAACCCATCCTTAAAGACAGACTCTTCTTTTATTTTCCCTGATATAAAATAACTCTTGTATATACCATTTTGTTTCCCATTTTTCCATTCAGTATAACTCAATAATATTCCTTCCTCGTTATAAAAGGAGCAATTCCCTGTTTTTAATTTATCCTTTTCTAAATAACATCTAATTTTTATTTTTCCAGATGCATATATTTCTTCATGTTTCTCAACTGTCTCTTTTTTAGAGAAATCACATGAAATTATTAGGCAAAATATACTTAATAATATTAATTGTTTATTGTTTTTCATAAATTACGTTTATTTATCTGTCGCAAGAGCCGCCCCTGTAAAATAACTTTTTTGTTTAACCACTGGCGTCTTCGCATTTTTATTAGTTGGCGTACCAGTTTTTATTTGGGCTTTAAGTCCTACCTGAGCTACTGCATCAACCGTTATACTACCTCCAGTGGATTTGGCTTTTAAACCTCCCCCAGTACCCATCAGATTATATTCTTGACCTCCTTCAATAAGTGTTCCTGATTTATGTCCATTAGTCACTGTAGGTTTGTCATCAAATGTAAAACCTGCATAAAATTCAATATTTACACCCGAACCTACCCATTCACTAGGTCGTTTAGCCAGTTTAGAAATATTGTTACTTGAAATAACAGTTCCATCAGCTTTAAATCTTCCAGCCGAATTTAATCCTGGTTTTGAACTTGTAAAGCTTCTTATATCCGAATTACCTACTGCAATTTCTGGACCAAAACCTCCTTCTAAAGGACCAATTTTACCTTTAATTTTCATACCAATATGAAACTCTTGGACGTTTGATTTTGAAAGTTCCATACCTAAATTATCTGCTGCATAATCAATTAAGGCACCTTTTGAATAATGTAAAACATCTTTAAGTGTTTCTAAAGGACCCTCTAATATTTGACCAGAAGTAAATACTTCAGCAATTTCCATTACATCATTATACATATCATCAAGGTCTTTTTCTTCCAATCCCTCTAATTCAATCATATGAATGACTTTATTCCCACTAAACGAATAAGGTGTATAATGCGGGTAATTAGCAGTCAACGGGTCAATCGCAAAGAACCTACCCACACGTGGGTCGTGCATTCTAAACTTATAGTTCAAACTATTCCCTTCACCTTTTATCTCATCATCTTTTTCTTGTCCTTGGAACCCGTAACGGTAGGCTGCACTTGATGCGTGTCTATTAGGTACAAGCATACCAAACGGATAGTAATCATTAAATGCAATTACGTCTGCTTTAAATGGGCTACCACCTGTAACTGTACCATCATATATTTTACGATCTGTAACTACCGATAATACATTTCCTAAATGATTACTTAGCTCGTAACGTTTGTCTCCAGAAGCTATTCCGTTTGTATCACCAACACCTGGATCAACAGGTGCTATTCTTGCTAAGAAATCACTCCCTGATGTTGCTATAAAACCTGGTTTTAAAACAATAGTATTACCTGCTTCCATAGTAACGTTTGCACCAGGTTGTATGGTATAACTATTTCCTAAACCTGCTACTGTTATACTATTTACGGCTTGAAATAGTTGTGATCCAGTTACTATATTATTATCTAACGTAAGGTTATCTACTACTGTCTGTGTAAAAGATGTTCCTGTTTCTGTAATTATTACATTTTTTTGTTCTATCCCTAATCTAGAACTTCCGTAAATGTGATGTTCCTTTAGTACTGTATTTTTATTTTCACTTATATTAGCAATGTCAGACTCATTAGTTTCGTATACTGCCATTACATTGCCTTGTGCATCTCTTTGGTAAAGTGTTGTGATATCCAACGGCAATACGGTTTTTGCTACACGGTTACCTAAACCATCGTAAGTAAATTTTATACGCGTGCCATCTTGCTTAGTTATTTCATTTACTTTACCATCTACACGCCAATCTATATTAGTAATACCTTCTGCTGCATCTGATGTTAATTGCCCTATTTCATCATAAATATAGTTATGTGTGTTTTCATTATTGACATCAAAAGTTACGCCTGGTAATTGCGTATCTAAATCACTCCCTACTACTTGACCTTCAGCATCTTTTACAGTTGCCAATTGATTCACATCTTCCAATAGCCCCGAAATTGGGTTTAATTTTTGTTTGTAATGATAGGCTAATTCATCCATAGCATTACCACTATCAGTACTCCTGCTTAAGGTTTTTAAATTACCATTACGGTCATAGCTATAGTTGGCATCATAGTTTGTAGTGGCTACTGCTCCATTTAAAGCATAACCTTGCATGCTTTTAATCCTGTTTAACTGGTCGTACCCATAATTATTAAGTTGTGTGGCTAAGGCTGTTTCATCTAAGTTTAACAAAGCTGTAGTCATTTGCTTAATATTACCATTGTATAAGTTTCTGGCATTTTCTGTACCACCTGGCCCATTTACAAAAGCGTTTATAGATCCTATGGCTTGGTAATCGTTTTCAAAATAGTTTAGTGAATATCCAAAAGCATCTTTTGCTACTCCACTACCCGTTTCTCCATCGCTACCCATATCTTGATCTGGGCTTAATGCGTTTGAATTAACACCTTTAAGCCAACCTTGTAATGTGTAGGCATAATCTAACCCTTGTACTTTAGTATCTCCAAGAATTGTTCGTGCTAATGGTCCGTGTGCGAAATAATCATAAGTAGCATCTTTTTCCCATACATACCCATCCGAAGAGGTCTCTACTGCTGTAATACGATTATCCGCATCATACGTATATTGGTGTATAAACTGATCGCCTTTTCCTTTTTGATAGTATACTCTATGTACATTACCGCTAATAAGATCGTAATCATATTCTACATTTTTAATACCTGTAAACGCTACGTCTAGAGATTGTACTAACAACTTATTATCGGTTGCTAGTTCTATTACGTTACCATGAATATCGTAATTATAATAGATTGCATTGTTGTAGTCTCTAGTAAGTGTAGTCCCAGTTGTAAATGTATCGTAATAATACACAACTGTTACTCTATTTCTTGTTTTCTCTCTTAAATTAACATCATACGCATCTACTGTATTAAATATATCTGCAGCAAAAGTTACTGGCGTTGTATATTGTGTTTTTGTAACCTCATTTTGTGTAACTGAAATCGTTTGTGGATAAGGTATTACAGGGTCATCTTGGTTGTTAAAAATATCATCTTCACTTAAACTTGTACTTGTTAATTTCCCTGTAGCATCATCAATAAGCAAAGGTACATTGGGCACTAATTCTCCTGCTTCAGTAATTCTTCCTAAATCGTCATAAGTAGTATAGCTAAAGGTGTTATTCCCCAATTGTTTTGCATTTTGCGATGCTATAATTCTTCCTAACTTATCATAAGCAAAACGTGTTTCGCCACCATCTGGCGTTAATTGCCATACTAATTGGTTTAACGTATTGTATTTATAATAGGTTTTATACTTATGGTCTGGCAGAAAACCTGCGTTTTCTGTAGCGGTATTATTATTTCTGTACTCATTAATTTTATCATTAAAGCTTACTGTTTCTCCACTAGCTACATCATCTAGTTCTGAATTAGAAAATCTATCAATTCCTTCTGGTGGGACGGTTTGTTTTAAGTTTCCTGCTTGATCGTAATAATATAATGTGTACTGGTATTCTTTATCATAATACACCATATCAAAATTCTCTATAGCATTGTCAATTGCGTTTTTTAAATATGCTTTAATAAAGTCCTCTCTTTCTGTGCCTAAAAAAGTAGTATAGGCATCTTGAGCATAACTATTATGTACACTTTGTGAGAATTCCAAACAAGAACTTATTGATGGTCCAGGAACTGTAAAATTACCCGTAGGTATAATTACAGGAACTGGTAAACCCACACAAGTTTCACCGGCATTATTAAGTATAGTTAAATAGTATGAAGTAAAAGCACTCCATGTTTGAATCGCATCTTCATTTGCAGCAGTAGTTACATGATTTTTATAAGCATCAATAACAACATTCATATCAGTATAACCATAACCAAACACTGTTGCTCCAAAATTTGCTATTGTGATATAACGTAATGATAGTGAAAGAGGATATGGATTAGTAGGGTCTGCTAATACTAATTGCTCTATATAATACTTATAATCTTCCGCTAAATGCTTGTATTGTAATAAGCAAAAATCCTCGTATTCTATAGTTTGCTCTGTATCAGCAAGTGCTGAAATTGTTGCTTGAAAAAACGGATATTTTTCATCGCAAGTTACTGGGGCTAATGGTTGTGGAATACATGGTTCTTCCACATCACACTCATCCATATCACTAAGTATTTGCGCTGAAGCATATATTGAAAATTCTTGCCTCACCTTATTTTGGTTTTTAGCATTACAGTCCAAATTAAATCTTACAACTCCTAATGTTTGTAATACACCATTCTTATCATAATAAGAAATTGTAACATTATTAGGGTCACTAGTATTTATACCATTAAAGGAAACAATATTTTGAGTATCCAAACTTACAATACCAGTATTACCGCTAAAAATAACAACTCCATTTAAACTCAATGTGTAGGTGTTATCATTAGCTTTCCACCATATCAAAGTATCACTAGGAGTTAAATTGAAAAATTCGTCAATACACGTTTTCTTAGCAACTTCAGAATTATTTAGTTCAAAAGGAGTTGTTTTAGAAATTATTGAATCTTGAGTTGTTGGATCTGAGTCAGGATCTTTTAAAAAGTTTAGTATTTGTATGAAAATATCTTCACAACTTAAATTAGCACATGGATCTTCTGTATACAAATCATTAATATCTGCACAGCATAAGAAATTTAAGATTCTTTTTGTATTCTCAAAAACTGAGCCTTCTGCAAAATTAATTCCAGAATTACTGTCTAACCAAGTAACTTTAATTTCTTGACCTATTATAGTATTAGTACTAGATAAAAGATAATTAAAGCCAACATTTGTAATTTCTACATTGTCTGGAATTGGAGTATTTAAATTCATTACAAATTTTTGAACACCATCAATTGTGATTGTGTAGGTAGATCCTGTAGCATTCCAAATTACATTACTTCCATAGTCGAAAAACTCAGGCAAATAACTTGTTGCGTACGCTTCTAAATTTGAAATATCAACACCACTATTATTTATATTATTATTATCTATTAAAGTATTAAATAGCCCAATAAAAGCCTTAGAAGCATAGGTTTCTTTATTACAAGTACCTGATTCATCCCAGCTATTACCAGTACCTAGATATTCTCCAATTGGGTTAATACTATCATTTATACTACAATCAGAAATACGTGCTTTTGTAGTACCATTTAAAATTATTTCATTATTACCTTGCGGTGTTGATATATGCGCAACTATTTCAAAATTAAACTCTTGAGTCGCATTATTATAACTCCCAAGAATAGTGTTTAAACTTGTTATTGTCCATTCAGTACCATACTGATCCCATTGGTACCCTGAAGGTATCATTAAGCTTACATTAGAGTTTGGCAATAATGCTCCTGCCTGTAGTTGTAGGTTATATGTTTGTCCCGAAATATTACCTAACATATCAACTGTAGTAGTAGCCGGAAATACGCCACCAAAATCTTCAAATAAAGGTGGTGACAAATACACCCCATTATAAGGTCTGCTTCCTATAATAGATAATGCAGGATCACTATCATTAACTTCTTTAAAATAGTAACCAAGGTACAATTCCAAGTCTCTTGCCAATGGACAAGTTCCTGATTCTATGTAATAATTATAATCTACTTGTTCTGATATATCTTGAGCAATATCTATTGGATCTGCAGCAGAATTATAAAACATATCTGAAGGAATAAAGCGCTTTACTTTATTTAAATAAGCATTAGCATCTGCATATTCACATAGTACATCTGTGGTTCCACTTAAATAACTTTCTATTACTGCAGCAGCAGTAGGATAAGCATTCATAGCCGCTGCTAGATTTAATGGCGCATCAGACAGCCCTATACAACCATTATATGATCCTTGCTTTTTTGCATAACTATTAATAAAAAGAGATTGTACACGTTGTTTTAATCCTATATAACTAATTTTATAGCTATTCCAAAATTCGTTTCTTTCTGCATCTGTTCGAGCTGGATCATTCATCGCATTTATAATATCTACTACCGAATAAGTAGACAGATCATCACAAACTTCAAGACTATTACATACATATTTAGAGAAAGCAAGAGTCATCATTAGTCTATTACTACCATCAAAACTTGACCCTAAAGCGATTTCCATTATTTCTCTTCTTCCATTATTATATAATGCAGATGTTTCAAATGGCAAATCTGGTGTGTTCTGGAAATATGGATCGTTAATATATAGGACTAATGGATCATCAGTTAATAAACCTGCACTTACGGCATCTTCATATGTAGTTATCGATTGTAAATACGAGTCGTATGTATCTGAATTTAAAAATTCTCCAGCATTATTAGGATGTGCTGACTCCATAGCACAAATTTTATTAGCATACTCTAAATAATCATATTCTGGATGGTATACTATAAGAGAATTTACCCAACTACTTTTCCATACATTTGGATGTAAAAAACTTAATACATCAGATAAGTATTGTGGCTCTACCCAATATTCATTTGTAATAGCAACATCAACTGTTGGAGTAAGTGTACTAATTGCACTAGCATCTATTTGTGGCGTATAAGCATCTGTCGCTGCATCAATAAGTTCCACTTTAATGTAGCTTATTGTTCCGTCATTATTATAATAATGATTAGGGTTACTGACATATTCATTATGCTTTGGGTTTTTCCAACTATTATGCCCCCCTGAAGGTGATTGAGTACTTAATAATACATTGTCCGTGTTATAAATACTTAATGGTTTATCATTAAATATAGTTACAGAAGCATCATTTGTTGTTAGCCCCAAACCATATTGTCCATTAGGGCTCATATCTTCTATAAACTGTAATGTCGCTATTTCACAAGAAATTGTTGGCAAAGGCGTATCTTCTCCTCCATCTACACAAGGTAAATTACATGATGCGATAGCATCTGCCCACTGTTGTTTTAAAGAATCATATAAGGCCTGGTATTGATTATCAAGGTTTAACTGATCTATTTGAGCTTGCGTATAGTTTGCCATTTTTGAATCTGCAAAAATTACATCAGTCGCATATAGGTCTGTTATACTTTGTTCACATTCTAAACAGTTAGAGAAACATCCGTCAATAAATAGAGGTTCTGGTACAATTGTTTCTAAAGGTTTAAAACAGGGATCGTTTTCATCGGTTAGCCTAGTAATATAATCATCTGCATACTCTTCAAGTTTATCTCTATTTACAGTTAAATTTTTAGTAACCATAAAAGTTCCTCGTTTTACAGGAGCCGTACGCTGGTCTAAAGTAAATACATTGCTTGGAGATTGAGTTGAATTCCCTAAATCTATAGTTTCAGAAACTGGAGATGATATTATAGGGTCGGCATCTTCATTTATTACATCTATAGCTAAATCGTAAACTACAGGATATGAATCATCAATCACACAACCATACTTGAAAAAAGGGTGTTCATTAGTTACTTTATAATCAAACAATCTCGTTTCATTAAAAACAACTGTTTTGTATGCTCCATAAGATAATTTATCATATAACGGACCATAATTAACTGAACCTAATTGATTATTGTCTATGGTAGTATCCGTATCTGTGCTTACTATTTTTCCTAGTAAGTCTGTAGCTACTAGACCATGTAATGTATTATCAAGTTCATCATATAAACCGTCAAGAATTGTGTTTCCGTCTAAATCCTTCGGATGTTCCCCTGCTAAAGCCGTAGCTATTGTACGTCCTTGTGGATCAAGATAACTTATACTAAGCTGCCTGTTAGGATCAAGCACCATATTCTTTTTATATTTGGATGCACTACCAACACTATATCCAAATAACCTGTTTAATTCTTTTTGTTCTGGAACACCATAATAATATTCCATTTCATGCTTAGCACCAAATTGATGCGTTATACCAACACCACTTTTCCTACGCATTCTACCAGTACCATCTGAGGCATACTCTATTTGCGAAAATGGGTATAGATTAGCATTTGGTATTCTATCCTTATACTCATTTACTGAAGCATTAGCGGGTGAATAATATTGACTTGCACCCGAAGTAGTACTCATTCTTTTATCTGGAGACAAAACATCTACTACATTTTGAGAATCCATATCAAAATCTGTATAATGATAAGGCACATCATTTATATTTCTATTTCTATATGCTTCATGATATTTCAATTCATTATCTGCTATTGGAGTAGGTAAAACCTCTATTGCTGGTCTTCCTTGTGCATCATATATTACCTCACCAATAACCGCGTTTTCATCGGTATTAATGGTTGTTACTGTTTGACGGTTTCGTAATGTACCATCAAAATAACTTACTACTTCTTTTTTCTTCCCTTCTTCTGCATAAGACGATTGAAATTGCCAGTTTTTATTCCCTTCATGATCTTGAGCTATTTCTATAACATTTGGCCAGTTCGAAACAAATTCTTTAGCACCTAAGCCACTAGTCCATGGACCATATTTGTTTTTTGATAAATCTTCAATAGTTACTGTGCTATTTACATAACTACCTACCGTTCTTACCCTAAATATCACATAGCCTTTTCCATACAATAATGGTATATTATAATTTGTTTTGTCTGTTTGGATTCTTGTGCTATTGCGTTGAAATTCTTTTTTAGAAAAATAGATATCGCCTTGCCCAAGCGGTGTACTTATATTCTCTCCATAATTATCTACCCATGTCCATTCAACATCATAATATCTTGCTTCAGGAATAGCATTCCAATTTATTTGTAATTCATTATTAACAACACTAGGGGTAATAGTAGGAACTGTTAAAGGTAAATCGTAGTATCTAGTAGTTTTAAAGCCTATTTCTAATTCAATATTTGCCGGAACAATAGTTGTAGACGTAGTGCCATTTTCATCAAAAAATGTTGTTACGTTATTAAGTATTGCACCATAATTATCTTCTAAAATGTATTGTTTTAAACCAATATGATTTCCTCCACCAGCAACTTGACCATTTTCAACATCTAGTTCTACATCTATAATATTTGCACTGTCTGGTGTACCATCTGGCAATACAGGTGTTAATGTAAAAGCTAGTTTAAAATTATAATTGGTATATGGAGCAACACCTTCCTTTATCCCTAAAGAAATATATGTATAAGGCGCAACATCCATAGTCGTAGACGTTGCTAAATTTGTAGTTATATGTTGTAATGAATTTGCGACAGCAATTTCAGAAGATGAATATGCTGTATGATCTTGAGCGTAAGTAGTAATACTTAAGACAAAGAATGCGAAAAACAAGAAACAGTTATTTTTTCTTTTTATAAAATTCATATTGGCTAGTTGTATGGCGTTTGATTAGTTAACTGATAGTTTTTGTAAGCTTTAGACAAACTCACCTTGTTATCACTATTAATAACTAAGTAATCTTCAATTTTTATGTTTTTTCTAAGCGGCTTGGTGTTAGAATCATATCTAATTTCCATGCGCGCAAGATCATGCACTCGTTCTCCTTTTTCATTTGTAAAAGGTAATTTTGAGGTAAAGAAGTACTCTTGTTTTATTAATGAAAAATCATTTTTATTAACATGAAAAATCAGCTTATTATAGGGGATATTTAATGCTTTCTTTTTTAAAGAAAGCTCATATATAAGTATATGCCCTTCTTCTTTTATAGCAGTTTGGTCATAAAACTTTGATAGGTTAACAACATCTATCACATTTTTTTTAATGCTATTTGTGGTTGTCTTAATATATACTAGTGTTTTATTGGTATCATTTACTGTTATTTGAGCATTAGCAAATGTAATTACCTCTGCTCCTAAGGCAGTCACAACTTTAACACCATCTTTTTTATACATTGTTCCCTTATAAGACTCCGTAATTGCATTACCTGTATAGCCTCTATACATCGTATAAGTAGTTTTTACATTATAGCTTTTTGCTGTTTTATAATAATTATTTACATTTTCTAAAACAGCGCCAAGTTTTTGAGCACTCAGCATATTTACAAATACTGTACATAGAAGCAAACAAATTATATTTTTATAAGTAGTTAAGTGCATTTTTTAATTAGTTTGTTTAGTAGTACTCGATCGTGTTTCCTGAATAGTATACACCCCTTTTTCAGTTTCCTTTTTTACTCGTATTAAACCTCCTTCGGCATCATACTCATAAAAAGTAGCATAATTGTTTTCATCTAACTCAGACATTAATTGTTGTGTTTCCGGATGGTATACAAATGTTTTCATATTACTATCGTAAGGATGCATACGTATATCATCGAAATAAGCAAATTTACCATCTATAGCTTCATTTTTTAGATTAATCGTCATCTGTGCAGCATTACCAGGTATTTTAAATTCACCATATATCCGTTGCCACCCATCTATTATTTCTCCTTTAGGCTTAAATACAGGTATCGCTTCTCCTGCAGGAATTGGCAGGTCATTTTGATCTTCATCTTTATATTTTATATCAACAAGCGTGTCCATATAATCAATGAGTTGAAAGTTTGGAATTTCTTCATAATCGTGATCTGTAATAGACTCTTCTAATCCAGATGTTGAAGTATATGTATAATTAGGTATTATTAAAGGAGGAGTCCCAGTAGCATTAAAATCCGAAGTAATGATAATATCATTACCTTGTATTTCTGCATTCGTAAATTGTATTTCTAAATCTGGATTGTCATTAATAGGGTACCTAACAGTTTGTTCATCTATAGTACCTGGATATAAAACAATTGTAGGAGATTTCCATTCAAATATTAGTGCATCAGCATGATCACTTAATTTAAATTTAAAACCTATAGATCTTCCATAATCATCTAGTATGCGTTCGTAGCTATATACTTTTAGTTTAATTTCTTGACCTATATACTTAACAAAGGGAATTAATGGATCGAAATCTAAATTCTCTGTAGGAGAAGTGGCTATATAACCACCTTCAGTGATGTCGTGTATATCATGATCTTCATGTTGAGTCACAAACAATAAGTGTTTTAATAGCTCTAAAAAAAGCACTTCTTCTGGGCTGTCATTAAACGGTCTTACTTGAGGGTTTGTAGCTATTACACCTTGCTCCCTTACCCATGCATTTATTACATAACGATCACCAGGTTGTGGTTTAAATTTTTCGCAACCTAATAATGGTGGTTCTGGAATATCTATAATCTGAACCACTACAGGAACTCTCGTACTTGGACAAGGCCCAACATTTTGTTCTGCCCAATAAGTGCTACCATGATCCAGTGCTTCTGATTCTCCATATACATTACCGCCAACTACTTGAGGATACCATTTTATATCATAACCATAGGCAATAAGATCGGCTATTGTGGGTGGTGGCGTTTGATCTATATCAAATATTTGAATTGGAAAAGGTACTACAGGTTGGTTTACTGTATTTAGAAAAACAGTAACTGCTAATAATTCTTCACTTTCAACACCATATTCATCTATTTGCGCTACATAATATATTACGTTATTAGATAACTCTGTTGAAACAGGTAATACAGATCCCCCTTCACTATCATACCATACTGCAGTAGATGCTTCACCTTGAAGTTCTATTACAATATCTTGAATGGTTTGCTTTGGGCATAAGTATTGTGTTACATCACCTGTTGGTGGCTTAGTTCCTATAAACACATCAATCAATATGTTACAAGTTTCCCCAGGCACTTCTCCATAATAAGTAGCTCCACTTACTAAAGCGGTAGAAGAACTTAGAGGACTGACATATAAATCATTACTATACCAAATAGCATTTGCAGGTGTTAAATCTGCTATTGTTGGGTTTAAATTTTGTGAAAAGGTTTGATACTCATTTTCTTCTTGAGCCAATGTCATACCATATACTATAACATTTTCCTGAGTTCTTACAGGATTTGAGTCTAGTGTATTATCCCACCAATAAATTGCACCAGTTGGATCTTCAGTTTCTTCAACTAGCTCCTCATCATTACTTAAGGGTACTCCTCCAGTTTCCGATGTATACCATTCTATATTCGTTCCGCTTGGAGTCAAGTTTCCTACCGTTGGATAATCTTCCATTTCACTGAGGCAAAATGAATTATCACTTGGAACTATAATCTCATCAGGACAAAAATTGATATGACGAACTTTATGATTTGATATTTCCAAACCACTATTAGCATAATATACGGCACCATTTGTATACAAATTACTGCTGGCATAATTAGCTAAATTTACATCCCCTAAGCCAAAATCAAAAGCATCATCCCAATTGCTGATTTCAACATCAACACCATGTTGAAAAATTGGAGCTGATGAAGCAAAAGAAAAACTCATAGACCCATTTAAAGCAGTAAAAGAATACACTTTTGCTTCAGAAGATTCACTTATGTATGGCGCTAAAGCTTGCATTTCTGGAGGGTTATACCCTTCTGGTATAGACACCCCTTCATTTTGTTTTTGTTTAAGGTGGTTTAATAAATTTAGATAAAACCCTTTTACAACCGAAGTATTTTGATTAGTTACAGTACATGATTGTGGTAAAATTTCAGTAGGACAAAAATTTATATGCTTTACGAAATGGTCCCGAGATGATGGAATGGTTCCATCATTTTCATAATTATAAAGCACTTTTGTTGCATAATTACTTGAAATGTAATTAGATAAATCCACATCACCAACTTTATAATCTACGGTCCTTGGCCAAAGATTAATGTATACATCGTCTTCATGATCATCACTAAAACCGAATTGCATTGCAGGTACTAAAAAGTTTGAACCCAAAAAATTATAAATTTTCGGATTAGTATCTGCAATATAAGGAGCTAAGTCAATTAATTCTTGAGGGTTATACCCATCAGGTATCGTTTGATAATTTAACTGTCTTTCTCTTAAATGATTTAAAAGTTTTAAAAATAAACCTTTCACCACATCAGAATTTGGATTACCTGCAACACAAGGTGGTGTACAATCTTCTATTGTTATAACATGGGTATAACCATAACTACAATTACCCTCAGTAGTCACTATCAATTCAATTATATAATCTTGAAATTCCGCTACATTAGTATAAGTGAAATTTGGTGACACTTCATTAGTAGTATGCAAAATAGTTTCATTATCTGAAGCATAAAAATTCCAAGTATAGGTAGCATTTGTAAGGTTTCCTGAAAAATTATATTGTTTATTATCTCCAAAACAAATTTTACCTGCAGCTGTATAAATTGAACCTACAGGTGTTTCCGTACAGGAATTATCACCAACTTTTATGTTTATTTTATTTCTTTGAAGTGTTAAACCAGTAACATTTACATTATTTGCTAAACAATAGTAATTACCAGCATTTATTCCTGAAACATTTACTAAGGAATGTATCCTATTTATAGCTCCAGTAATTTTAATTCCATTAGGATAAACTCCTTTATACCATTGATATGTGTTATTATTACTATGGGTACCTGTTGTAAACATTACCAAATCATGATTTGCTCCTAATGGTAAGGTTATATTTTCTTCATCATCGATATTTTGTTGGGGAGAATAATAAAAGTGTTCAATATTAGATTTATATGTTGCAAATTCTGTTTCAAAATCTATAAATCTAAATTTATTCTTTCTTATATCAAAAGACCATAAAGGAAGATTTGTTAAGTCTGGAATAGTTCCTGATAAATTATTCCATCCCAAATATAATTTATCTAAATTACTTAATAAGGTGAATTCATTAGGAATTGTGCCTTCATGATCATTTACTAATCTTAAATATTTAAGTGTAGAGATATTACCAATAAAACTAGGAATACTATTATTTACAAAATTATTCCCTGTTAAACCCAAGGATTCTAAAAGAGGTAATTGAGTTAATTCTGTTGGTATATTTCCTGATAAACCACCACCTAAACTTAACTTTTTTAAATTTTGTAATTGACTTAACCAAACAGGTATTTCACCAGAAAAATTACTCGATGATAAAGTAAGTTCTTCTAATTTTTGTAATTGACTATATTCAACTGGAATATTTCCAGATAAATTACCCGTTACAGTTAGTTCAATTAGTTCAGGCAATTGTACTAATTCACTTGGTAATGAACCATTCAAATTATTTCCTTTCAGCCTAATTATATCAACATGACCATTAACTCTTCTTATTCCATACCAGCCTAATCCTGCCCAGTTTATCCAGGTATAAACAGGTGTATTAAAATCCCATATTTCATTGTTTTGAATGGTATTAGTCCAATTATTACCATTAGTAGAGTCATATAATGCCTGTAAGGCTTCCTTTTCAGAAACAGGTACATCTTGAGCATTACTAAAATTAGCAAGAAATAATGCTAGTATACTTATGTATAAAAATTTTGTTTTCATTTTATTTTATTTTGTTTCTTTAAAATATAGATGAGAAAATAGGAAAACTATCACTGCCAGATATTCCATACCTACATTTATATACTTACATTCGTATTATAGAGTTTTATATATTTTTAAAATAAATGATGAACATTATATGGAAAACCCCAACATTGACTATTTCTATATGATGTTGTATGGAACTTAAAATTTTCAATCACTTCTCCTTGAATACCTTTAATCATTAACATAACTCTAAAGTTACCCCCATTTCTTTTTCGTTGTGCCTGCAATTGTAATTGAACTTTTGCTTTTCCTGTTGCATCAAAATTTAATTCCCCAGTTAATGGGAATTGTGATATGGGGGTACCTAAATTACCGTTTATCAGTACTGACCAACCACCTCTAGGTAAATTAAGAACATAAAGTTCATATGCTACAGACGTATTAGGTGTCCCATCAATAATAGCCGTTGCTTGTCGTGAACAATTAAAATCCATCCTTGGTGTAACAATCCAAGCTTGAACTGAAGGTACCGCAACATCATCACATTTATCTCCAATACCATCATCATCATAATCTTCTTGAGCAGGATTATACGTTTCTGGGCAATTATCATTAATATCATCTGTACCATCACCATCCGTATCTGGGCTTGGGGGTACAAAACCTAATAACTCAACTGGTAGACTTGCTCCAGAAGTAATGTTAAACGGAATTTCTAAACTTGTATTTCCAGTATGTGCATGTTTTGTAGAAGCCGTTATACGCCCATCACCATCTTCTAACGCAATTTCTTTATAACTAAAATGAGCGTCAGTGGAGTGAATATAATCGTAATCTTCAAAATTCTCTGCGCCCATATGGCGGTATTTACTATTAGAAGTCACTGCAGTAGGTAATGTTAAATTATACCCATATTGCGCAGAAGAGTACCTGTTAAGCGCATCTCTATTTTCAATCTCTGGCCCAAAAGCACTGTACTGGGTTACTTCACTTGCAAACGTCCAATCTTCAACTTCATCTTCATCTGAATTTACATTTTTTACCCATTCATTATTTTCTGTTTTATAGTAAGGCGTGAATTTTTTAAAATACCCTTCTTTTCTTGTGTTTTGTTTTACACCAACACCTTCTTTAACATCTGTCCTTTCGGTTAAAAAAGCATATGATTTATCTGCCCTCCATGCTCCCTTTACATTATACAGGTACGGGTTAAAATCATAATCTTCTATTGCTGTATCAGCAAGCTCTGAAGATGTAGCATTTTGGTATGGTAAACTTTTTAAGTCATATTCACATTGACAGTTCCAAAAATCGGTATAGGACACTGCACTTGCATTAATAATTCTTGAACTATTAGCCGCTAATGTTGTTTGTTCTTGCAAAAAAGTATTCGTATCTATAGCTAAATAGTCCCCATTAGCATCTTTTACAAGAGGGTTTTTCATCATGGTAACAGAGGCCATACTTGCCATTTGTTGATTACGATACCCTGAACGTACTATTTTAAAATCTATATTGTGATCAATTGTAAAAGTACTTCTATTTACTACTACACCATCTTTATTCATTAACAGCACACCTGTTTCAGAATCATTAAATTCTACAACCCATAAACGTTTTGGATTAGGAGTCCCATAACTAGCCATAATTTCATCTCCAAGAGCTAAATATTTATTTGTATCTGTTACATCTGGAAAAGTAAAATAATCTCCCGATTTTACTAAGGTTCCTCTTAAACCTAAATTTTTAGAAGCTTGTCCCATTCCCTTATATGCCCAGTAGGCAGGGAAATTGAAATTGTAATACGCATCATCAAACTCATTTTGAGTTTTTGTTAAAATAACAGATCCATTAGTGGCATCCCATGCTTCATTTACCGTTGTTACTTTTGCTCCTAAATCTGTAGCTATTTTTTCTTTTAATATAGCAGTTGTATGTAATACTTTAGTTGTAATGGTACTATGCCCAATATTTGTATTCGAATTAATATTAGGAAACATTGAAGGAACAACCATATATACTGGAGTAGTCCATACAACAACATTAGTACTTAATCCTGCAGTTCTAGAGTTAGAAACACTTTCTCTAAAATCCGTAACAACATCATAGTCTACACCAAGCTCTTTATCATTATCTACAGTCCCGTCTTTATTAATAACAGTTACTTTATTGTCTAATGAGCTAACATCACCTTCTTTGGTATTATAAATATATTTTACTGTAGAAATAGGTTCATCCACTCCTTGTTGATATACTTTTTGTGATTTTGATTTCCCATTCATATCATTAGTATGGACAACAAAACCTTGAGATAATGTAAATTCATTTGTAACACTAGTAGGCAAGCCTAATAAGCCTCCAACTAAATTACTTAACACATCGGCTTCATTACTTTGATATAACCTATCTAGCTCTGTATAATCTACTTTTGTAGGGAAATCTTTTGAAGTAAAAAATTCTGAAACTACTTTACCTGTAGCGTGCTTAGTTATACCTACTCGTTCTAAATTTTTCACTGTTACTTTACTATACGTAACGCTTGATGATGGAAAGAACGCTTTACCAAATGGCTTCTCCACATAACTCACTTCTCTAGGTGCCACCAATTTTTCTGGTTTATCATAAAAAGGTTGTACAAATGGGTTTTCAGCACTATTGTTAGGCTCAAATGTAGCAACACCACTTGTTCCTTTATCATTTCCTGATTCGTCTTTCCCTAAGGAATAATCATATGTTTGCCCGTAAGTTTGTGCTACTCCGTCAGACGAAACCATATTATTCCAATTGTCTTGCATCACTATTTTTTTAACACGAATTCCTCCCCCAACTTTCGCTTTTTTAGGAGTACTTAATCTAATCCATGATTTACTAGGTATAAAACGCTGTGCACATAGAAACTCATATGTTCTTAAAGCTCTATTAGGACCAGTAAAAATTTGACTTCCAGCCTGGATATTAGAAACTAGACTTTTAGCTATTGTTTTTACATCCTCTGTTCCTGCATTTTGATTTAAGTCATAAACCAAACCGTTTAAATATTTTCTACCAAAATACAAACCAGCTTTAGTAATTGGGTTTACGTCTTGACCCGGATTGATAAGTCCGCCTTCCATATTAGTCTTTTGCATAGGTATACTCGCGTAAACCATTCCATTGTTTTCAAAAATATTAGGTTCTCCTCCTAAAGTAAAATAACCTGTTACATAATCAAAATCTGATTGACTGGCACCAACCGCACCTTTTTTAGTCATATTCATCAAGAATCTGAAATACATTGTTGGATTTTTTTCAAAATCTTTTAGATATTTCTGCTTAAACTCTAATGCTGATGGCATATTACTTGTAGTTTCATCTGGTAATTCCACATACAAGTGAGTCGCTTCACCATTAGGTCCTTTGTATAATAACTGATTCGCTCCTGGATCAGTAGAATATGCAGAACTCCCTGCCCCAACTACTTTAAACATTTGCATCGTATTCTCGGTCTGAACATATTGGTAATCATCACTTTCATATTCAAGATCAATTGCCCCACCAGAAGGCAGGTTAATTGATGATAAAGTCCATGCTGCAGCATACTTATCCTGTGTTTCCCTGTCATTTTGATCTACAAAAGGAAACTCTTGGTTTGTTAAACCTTCATCGGCATTACATCCTCCTTCATTTGGTTTATAATTACCCCACATATCGAATGCCTTTAAACTAAAATCTGGATTATTATCAATACTACCATCTCCATCATAATCTTTTTCATAAGTGAAATTATAAGGCGTATACTTACCCATGTTAGATTTCCTGTACGTAAAGTAGACATCTTTCAAGGTTAGTTTTCCTCCGTCATTACTTAATTCATGCTCATCTGGTGCCCCTCCTAAATTATTGTTTAAGCCTTTACACAATGAGTAATCATATACAAAATGTGCTGTTTTAATAGGAGATAGTTCCTCTATTGTAGGGTCATTGCTTGGGTCGTCGTCCTCTAATTCTATTTCGAATTTTTCATATTCTGGTTTAGAGTATAGGCGTATTTTGTCCAATTTATACATTGCTTGCTCTCCTTGGCTTGGCAGCCCCCCATCTTCATCCAGTACCCCTCGGGCATCTTTTCGTTCAGAAATATCAAAAACTGCAATATGTGTTTTTGTTATAATCTTCTCTATGTACTTAATTTCTTTTTTACCATACACATAACTTCCTTTTTGGTCATCTTTATTTGTATTTAAACTAGCGTTATATGACGCTTGATTTTCTCCAAAAGGAACACGCCAATTATAAACAGGAATGTCTTTTTTGTACTGAAAAGTGGTGTATGCTCCTAAATCATCATCTGTAGGTCCGTTTCCTGTTACATCTTCATAATCGGAAGAAAAAACTGATGATAATAAATACGTATGAGCATATTCTGGTGTTTTAACTTTATCATAAAAGTGATCTATACCACTTTTATTTCCCATTGAGTTTTCTCCAGGCTTATATGTTACTAATCCTGTTGCACAATTCCCTGATTCTTCTGTATTAAAAGCGACTTCGTTTTTTTCAATATTGTATGCCGTTTCTCCAAAAACATAGGTAGCACCATCTGACTTTAATATTCTTATTTCTGCCGTATGGTGGTCTTTTGCATGATCGTTTGTTCTTTCATGTGCGTAATCCCCTCGATAAAAATCTTGTAGCTCTTTTTTAGATATTTTTTGTATCGATTGGTTTCTTGGTTTTCTATTCGTTCTTTTAAATGGTTCTGAAAATGATGCTGGATCATAATAAGGAGCATTAGTTGTAGCGTTATATTTCTTTACTTTAAACTGTTTTACAGCAGTATTCCCGTCAAGTGATAACGCCATTGGAGCGTCTCCATGTAACTGATCGATATACAATTCACTATCCTGATCTACCCCATTATTTCCAACATATTTAAAATACACTGGTTCATAATCTTTATCTATTAAATTTTCATTATCATTATTAAAAGTATTAGATGCCGTAGTATTCCATATTCCGGTATGACTTGACGATGGTGCTGTTACAAAGTTAGCTCCAGCATGCATACCAGATCCTCCTTCAAATTCACCACCTGTACTATTACTTGTACCGTAGTCTTGCACAAATTCATCATAAACTTTACCTATCTGACTCCTATGTGGTCTGAACATCCCTCCAATTCCCTGTCCATTAACACTATAAACATCGTAGGTGTAATTGGTGGTAGGTAATGCTAATATATACTTGCTTATTACCCTATCATTCTCTCTATTATAATCAAGAACATCACTAGGCGTCGCCTGTCCAGTAAACTCATAACCAAAAGCCTTTTCAGTTTTAATTTTATCTAATAACTCTTGTTTTGAAGCTGAAGCTGAAATTTCTGCCTCTCCATCCAATCCCCATACATCTCCTCCTAAAGAGAAAGCAAAAGTGCTATTATCATTTTTAAAAGCTGATCTTTTTCGTGGTGTTATTGTAAAAGGATCTGAAAACGAAATTCCTCCTGAAGCAATACCATGACCTTGATCAATATCACCTACAAGATCTCCTTTATCATTTAGATGACCTTCATTTTTAAAACTCTGACTAACTGACGCTTGTAAACTAAAAGCACTTACTCCTCTACTTGAATTATAAGATAGTCCCGCATTAAGACTACCTCCTATAGACATATCACCTGACGACTTTGAGCTTTTTGAAATTCCAATATTAGGGTTAACAGAAACACCTTCGGTAGTTGATGTAGACACATCAACTCCTATACTTACCGTATTAGCAAGTTGGAAAGACAAACCATAAGTAGGTTTAAAACTAACACCATAATAGTTACTATAGGTAACTCCTAAACCAGCACTTAACCCTAATCCTACATTATCTCCAGCCTCACCACCGTAAACTTGCAACCCTACTTCTGTATTAATACCAACAGTTATATGTTTTTTTAAATTTTTCTCATATACAATTGGGTCACCTTTAAAATCATCAGGAATACCACGCACTTGCCTATTAATTTGACCTACGTTCATGTTCCATCCTAAACCAACCCAAGAAGCTTCCTGATCCATCGTTGCCCCTGAATCATAAGATAAGTTTAACGGATATCCTCCAACATCCATCATAGGAATATTGTAATTAAAATTCCCGCTAGATAAGTTTACCATATCGGAAGTACCAATTGGCGTGAAGCTGTTAAACTCTGGTTGTGACGGTCCACTTGTTGATGCAAACAATTGGTTACTACCTGTAAACTGAAGCATTATTTGCATGGCTAAATAACTTACCATTACCTTGGTGATTCTTCCTTCTCTAATTTGTTTAAACGTCATAATTTGTTATAACTTTATTGGTGTTTCCTTAAACTTAAATTTTATAATTCCGTTGCCAAACAACTCATCATTGTAAATCAACTGTATTTCGTCTTCTGGATTAATGTTTCCAAAATATAATAGTGCTCTTTTAAAAGGTGCTACTTTAAAATTTCGTTCAAATTGTACTCCAGCACATGGTATTGTGTCCTTTGAACTGGTTACAATTGTAAAATCTTTTTTTATGGTAAAGGCCATATATTTTACCGCTTCTTGATAATTTCTGCTGGTAAACTCACTTAGCAATAAATCCTTTTCCTCATCATGATGAAATTCAATTTCTAACACGCGCTCACGCTCATTAGATTTGTAAATTGAATCAACCTTATTAAGGTCTGCATTGCCTTGATTTTTCAAAATATAATATTGCAAAGGAACCTCTGTAGCAGTATAATTAATGGTATTTATGTACCTATTTACCTGCTTAGACTTCCATCCTACGTTTTCTAACCTGAAAATTTTTTCTGAATTATCTTGTACAGCACCTTCTTTCTTTTTACAAGAAATAAGACACAAACATAACAGCACTAGTATGTAATAATGAAACTGCAAGTTACTCTCCTTCATATTTAGCATTTGCATATTCCAATACCTCAGCAGTTATATCTACCGAATCATCAGCAAACATAACATTACCACCACCTTGAGTTCCCAAAATTATTTTATGTTCCTGTGTTTTACCGTACTCGTTAGTGTATGTATTAAGCCTATCCCATATTTGTTGCGATACTACCTTGGAAAAGTGTTGCTTCATTGCCCCAAAGGCCTCGTCCTCCTTTTGAAGTTTCTGCTGGCTTAATTTAATTTTATTTTCGTCTTTTGACTTAATGTCCATTTGAAACAACTGATACAAACTATCTAACTTTTGGGTTTGTTTCTTAATTTTTTTGGTGTGAATATCGGACATGTCTTTAGCCATATTAAAGCCATTAAAAAGCTTAATATTATCGATATACACATATTCTTTTTTCTCAGAAAGATTAGTTAGATAAAACGCTAAAAAGAGCACGATCCCTAGAGTTAATACTATATTAGCTATAGGAAGTAGGTTATTGGTTTTCAAAACTGCTTGTTTGATTTGTTAGTAATTCTGGGATAATAAAAAAGTGTAATCGTATTTATATGAAGCAGCATAAGCACCTTTCTTCATATAAATACGATTCCTAAAACTATTTTTCGCTATTTTCTATTTTTTCAAGTCTTATTTGTAAGGCTAACATTTTTTCTGATAAATCAGTAAATCTGTCATTTTTCTTTTCTAGCTTCTTAATTTTTTCTTCTTGTTCCAAGGTATACAAAGTTAGCTCCTCAATTTTTTGTAATAACTTAGCGTCCATTTCTCCTAAAAAGATTCCATTTTCTTCAACTTCCTTAGCAGAAGGAATGTCCTTTAAATGTCCTTTTTCTTGTATATGCTGTGCTACTTCTTTAAGTGTAGGTAAGTTATAATCATTTTCAAACACAAAATCAGACCAACCTGAGGCCTCTACTTTTACTTCTCTAGCTCCTATTGATCCTTCTACTGCTAATTTGTGGTTTCCTGATGTTGTAGTCCCTATACCGACGCTACCATTTGAATTAAACCTTACTTTCTCAACTCCATTTAAATCAAAAACCAAAGGATTACTAGTAGTTGTACCAATAACTTGTCTCCCTCCAGCACCTTCACTGTATAATTGAATTTTTCTACTACCACCTACATCTGATACTGAAAAACCTCCATTGCTATCATCAGAAGATTGTTGAACAAACAATTTTGAACTAGGTGTTGTTGTTCCAATACCTACTCGCCCTATTTGATCTATACTCATAAAAGTATTAGAACCTCCTCTTACAAAATCTAATTTACCATTTGTAGAATTTAATATATCCCAAGTATTGGCATTTTCATTAAACAAACGAATTCCAACACCATCACCTCCTTTAATTTCAAGTTTTTTATTTGGTGTTGCTGTTCCAATACCTACGTTACCAGAGGCTGGTTGTAATGAAATCGCTCCCCCTCTATAAATTCGCATGTGCTCATAATTTACCGTTTCAGTATTTGTGAAAAACTGAAGGTAATTTGCCCCTCCATCATATTTTATATAAGCTCCACCTTTGTTGGAATTGTTTGCATACTCATTCCACCTAAGAGTACCACTTTCTACCTGATTAGCTGTACTATTATTAAACACTAAATCCCCGTCATAAATAGATTGATTTCCGTTTACTTGTAACTTTTCAGTAGGATTAGTTGTTCCTATACCTACGCTACCAGCAGAAGTAATAACCATTTTTTCTGATCCCGGCTTCCCTTTATAACCTGTATAAAACCGATGATTAGCCTGACTAAAATAATCCAGATCATCTCGACTAACTCCAAACCCAAAATAATTGTTCTTACCACCAGACCATAAGGTAATTTTATTAGGAAAAAACGATGGATCTGACTGTTTAGTTCCTAGGTCTAGCAAACTATTTGGTGTTGTTGTACCAATACCCAAATTCCCATTAGGTGTTAAAGTCATTAAATACCCCGTACCTTTGTTAAAAAAATACATATTACTAATGGTTTGCTCAACACTACCAATATAGAGTTCATTTGAACTATTTAAACCAAAAGCTCTAGAAAAACCTGATTGTCCAACTGGCTGAACTCGTATGTAATTAATCCCGTTAGTTAAGTCTACATTTTGTGCCTTAACCGTAAGGCTAGTTCCTAAAAGAACTAATAAACATGAAATAATATTTTTCATAATTGTAATCTATATTGTTTTTAATTTAATAAGTTAAATTCTAATAGTTTAACTGTGCTAAAGTACATAAAAGTCGGGTAAACTGTTTTGTTATAATTAGAAATAATTTAACAAAAATCTAACTAATTGATAATCAAACACCATCTAATCATATTAGCTTTTTTAAAACATTTCAAATTATAATCTTGCAAAACTATCATTTAAATCATTCATAAAAAATAACCATAAACAGGTATTTTTTATATCACTAAATATAGTGACGACTCTTATTTTTAAGTAATGTTTTAATAAAAAAAATGCAAACTAAATTATACCTCAACAAGATTAATGCAACATCAGAAATAAAAAATGAGTTCAATTATGATAACTAAACTCGTTTTTTGTTTTGAAAATATGTAAAGTATATTTGCTTCAATACTGTTACACCTTAATCTTGTTGAAGAAAATTTAAGGATTTAAGAATCCTTATCAACTAGATTTTTTAATCGTCTTTTCCTCTCCATTACACCTCATTAAAAGAGAATCCTTATAAAACTTTAAAACCTTAAACCCTTCAAAAAATTCAAAAGAAGATTTTTTACGTATTAGTTTTCCATTTACCTTCAATAGCAACAAAGGCTCTTTTGCCTCTTCTTCTTTAACAAAACCTAAATATTGTAATTGAGGCCATTGTACAGTAGCTGTTTTTTTAGATTTTTTAACTTTAACCGAACTATTACTTCTAACAAGATTACCTCCCACTACCTTTCTTGTTCTCCCTAAAAATGGATCTCTAGTATATTCTTTTAAATCAAACGTATCTTTTTGAATTGATGTAGGTAATTCTTCATTAATAGTAGCTGCATAATTTTGTCGGTCTTCTTGATTAACAAAAGAGCCCCCAAAGAACTTGTAAATCAATAGCCCCCAAATTAGGGCCACGCCAACAATTAAGATTATATTTATATTCTTTTTTGTCATTTAAAAAATTATTACCAATAAATAGGTTTAGACTGATCTCTACCTGATTATGTAGTTAAATCATTAATTAATAGTTACTTTCCAAGGAGTAGTATAAATACTCGAGTTTCCTGCTTCATCCGTGTTTTTTATACGCCAATAGTAATCTCCAGTAGCAGAAAAAGTATGCGACTGTGAATTAGTAGCGACAGTATAAGATTGAATTATATTTGCAAAAGCAATATCACTTGCTAATTCTAATACACTAGTCACCGGAGACTGAACCACTCCAGTATCTGCTCCATTATCCCAAACAAATACAACGGCTGCGCTTTGGCTTTCTGTTGCATCAGCCACAGGCGTACTTAAAGTTGCTAAATTTGGAATTTGAGTATCTAATAAAATATTTCTTGTAGAATATACCGTCTCAGTAGTTGTCAACACATTCAATGCTTTTATTTTCCATATGTATATTGCATCAGTTGCCATATCCACATTAGTTATAATATATGATGTTGCTGCTATTCCCGGGGTTTGATTTATAGTACTTACACTCCCTGAAACATCTCTATCTAGTTCAAACGTATAAGTATCAGCTGTTGGAATACCTCCCCATGTCACCAGTTGACCCGAAGTTGTATTAGTATAAAAATTATCCGATGGAGAATTCAATATAACCGTTTGGTTAGTCATAACTTCCGAAGCCTCCATTGTAAAAGGCACTGGAAAAGTATATGCTGTTTGGTATGCAAAATTCTCTCCTCTAACTCTCCAGCTATACATTCCTGGAGATAATGGATATGTGAATGAATTTGTTGGCACTAATGAATCTAACACCATAACATTAGAAGCATCATTTACTTGTATTCTATAATCATTAGAACCACTATTAGCATTCCATTGAAAAGTGACAGCATTACTCACAACCGTATCGTCATTTAATGGAGCAGTAACTGTAATATTATTATCGGTTATATCGTCTTCAAGCACATCATCACAACCTATCATTGCAAACAAAAACAGATATGCAATTGAAATACTTATTTTTAAACCTCTATTTTTAAATATTTTTTTCATAATTCTGAAATATTATTTTAGCGTATAATTTTATTCTTCTTGTTTTAAAATCTTTCTTTTTAAAAAAGCTTGTATTGACCACTCTTGAATATGGGAATTCTTTTTCGAATTCATAAACCATTTTCAACAACTCATCAAAATTACCTTCAATAGTTAACTGATTGGTATATATTAAAAATTCATTATCTGAAGCTTTATGCATTTCTGCTAAATCAAAAACAGTAATCGCATTACTTTTATGAGTAACAAAATCTAAAATTTCTTGTTGCACCAATACCGGTTCCATACTTTCCTGCCCCAATAGGTTATCTAAAAAACGAATCTCAGTATCTAAGTCTTGTATTGTTGATGATGAATAATTAATCTCATTTAATTTTTCATTTAGTTCACAATACTCACTAAAAACATCCAACGTTAACTTAAACGAACGCTTATACGCAGCAAAACCCAATAGTATTGAAATTGCTATTATCGCTAAAAACTTGTGTTTATATGTTAAGTTCTCAAACATTTTATCGGATTATCATTTTTATTTCAAAATCATATTGATTTTGTCTGTTCTTTTTATAGGTAACTATAACAATCTCAGTCGTCCAATTTATTTTTTTCAAGCCCTTATACCATTTATTAAAATGTGAATTTGACGACGACATCCCTTTTATTGTTATCGTATTTGTTTTAAAAACAACCTTTTCAGATTGTTTTATCTTTCTAGTATTTGGGAATAATAGAAATTCCGACAAACTAATTGTTTTTGGTAAATCAATAGTCAATTCATTAATATAATAACTCAAAAAATTAGAAGTAAACACTCCTGATTCATTTAAAATTGCCCTTTTATCATCACGTTCTTTTTCCAATACCGTAATTTTACTACTCGTATCTTTAAGCATTTCTAAGCTTACATTGTTTTCTACTTTTTTATCACTATAATACCCCAACAATAAATAACTTAATAACAGCAATAAAAAAAAACTTCCCAAGACAAGACCACCAGTCAGCTCAAAATATTTCTTAAAGTTTTTCTCTTGTCTATTTTCTGCTAAAAAATTTATATCATACTCCAATTGCTCATTGGGATAATAATAGTTTAATCCCGTAGCAAACAAAGGCATTTCAGCCGATGATAATTGTTGTTCACCAATCAATTCCGTTCTATTTTCATCATTTTTAGAAAATGAATCTAACTCACCTCCAACAAAACTCAATAATACATCATTTGAAGTGAAAACTTCTTTATTTACAAAAGACCTCAACAGCACAGAAGAAAAAGCGCCTATACTATAATCTACTATTAGGAATGAATCTTCAGCAAATAACACTAACTGTTCATTTATTATAGATTTCCTAGCAACTGAAATAAAAACTTCTTTTTTTTGTTGATATTCATAGAAAAAGAAATCATTTGTATTTACATTTAATAATACTTTTGATTTGTAATCAGGAGTTCTTTGTACTTTTTTATTCAAAACCCCTTTACCAGAAAAAACCAATACAAGAGGATGCTTTTTATCTAGTTTATTTTTCAATTCTTCATACGAAAGACCACTAGATTTCTCTACTACAAAAAGCTCACTATTAGCATTATCTAGTCTCAATACACGATAACGTGTTTTCTTTCCAAATTGCACTCCTACAACTTGGATTGTTTTATCTTGAACTATTCTGTTTTTTATTTTCTGTAACATTTTAGTACGTTACCGTTGGTTTAATAAATATGTGCAATTGAGATTTTGATTTCTTTTTTGCTCTTCCGCTAAAAACCCACTTCAATACTGGAACTCTAGATAATAAAGGCACACCTGTACCAGAGTTCTCTTTATTTAACTCGTCTAAACCTCCCAACAACACCATTTCATTACTTTTCACACGTATAGTAGAATCAAATGATTGAGTAGCAATTCCCGGTGGCGCGTTTTCTCCAGCGCTTCCTAAAAAAGAATTTTTAGTTACAACTAATTTTAATGTAATTTGCTCATCTTTTGAAACAAAAGGCTTTATATTGACACTCAAATCTGCATTTGTTTTTTTCCATGTACCAGATTGGGTTGTCTGATTGCTATTCCCAAAAGGGATAATATTATTTTGTTGCTCAAAATAATAACCCTGCTCTCCAATAGTAAGCGTTGCATCATGACCACTTAAGGTTGCTATTTTGGGTTTAGATTCAATTTTAACAATAGAATTATTTTCTAAAAATTTTAGATTCATATAAAATTGCTCAGTAACCTTTCCCAAACTAAATCCACCTACTATACCATTAAACATATCAATCAAACCGTTTACTGATTGTGCATTTAAATTTACATCTCCCGTAGGAAACAACACACCAGAAGTAGTTCTTGCTTGATTATCTAACCCTGCTTTCATTCCTGTTTGCACATCATGAGATTTATTATACTGCACAATAATTACTTCCAATTGCACCATCGGAACTACCTTATCTATTAAATGAATATACCTACGCAATTCACTAATTAAAGGTTTAGAACCAGACACAATTAAACCGTTTAGCTCAGGAAATTCTTTAACTTCTAAATCTTTCTGTAATTCTCCAGGAATAGATTTCAACACCGTTTCTATAGTTCTGTTTTCTAACTGAATTAATTCTGTTGCTCGCAAACCTTCTTCATTACGCTTCCCTATAAAATAAAAGCCTTTATCATCACTTACATATGTATAGTCTTTTCCTCTAAAAGCTGTGGACAATAAATCGTCAAATGTAATTTGATTCGCTACTAATGTTGTAGTAATATCACTTGGTACGCTGTACAAATAATAATTTAATTTTAACTTCTCTGCTGCCTCCATTAACACATCAGAAACCGTTGCGTCAAATGCATTAATATTTAAAAAACCTTGATCAGAAACTGTTACTTCATAAAACCCTTTTTCTCCAAGTTTCCCTTTAGGTTTCTTTCTACCACCTCTTGCATTACTTGCGGCCCCACTACCTTTTTTAGGAGTTTCATCTTTTTCTATGAAATAAGAGCCATTTTCATTTTTTGTAACCCGCAATCCATTTGATTGACCAATCATATGCAAAATATCTTCAAAAGGTCTATTTTGAAAATACCCAGTTACTTTAACATCTTTTAACCTAGGAGATACTATTATATTTTTACCAGATTTTTTTGTAATTGCTTCCGCCACACTTGGCAAAGAATCATTCTTTAAGTTAACAGATAAAAATTTATTTTCTGAACGGTAACTTATATCAATCACCTTAGGCAATTTCTTCTGCGTTGGTATTACAACTGGGATCCTCTTTTTAAATACAATAAATTTATTGATAAACTCAACCTCCAAATCGTGTTTCTGGATTAAGAAAATAAAAGCTTCCTTTACATGAACGTTGTAATAGTTAGATTCAACAACTTCAATTAATTTAGGATCAGCATCAACATTTAATTTATGTTCTATAGCAATAGATGTTAACAAAGAATATAAATTTAACCCTGTTACTTCTGATATAATACTTTCGTCTAATCCAGGTTGTTCAATAGCCAGTTCATTAAACTTTTGTTCTATCGCTTTTATGTTTTGTTGTGCTTGACACCAGCCAATGCAAGTAAGTAAAATTAGTACTAGTATTTTTTTCATCTATTCTTATTCAGTTTCTTCCAAATATTTTGGAAATACATTTCTTTTATCCGTTAATCAGTATTGCATACACTTCTTCTAATGCCGTTTCTCCATTCGCAAAAAGTTGATATGCTTTATCTGACAATCGTTCTATATTTTCTACTCCATTATGTTCTAAGTTTTGAGCATCTTTTTTAATTCTATTTGCTAATTCATAATCTATTGGTATAACCTCATAAATTGCCCGTCTCCCCTTGTAACCGGTATAATGACATTGATCGCATCCTTTTGCAACAAAATGTTTTTCTACGGTAAAAGGAGCCTTAAAGTTCCTTGGTAAATCCTTAATATCAAAATCATGTTCCTCTTTACATGAAGCGCATAATTTACGTAATAAGCGCTGTGCTACTGACACATTTAACGTCTCTGCAATTAAAAACGAAGGGACTCCCATATCAACTAATCTTGATATCGTACCCAATGCTGAATTTGTATGTATGGTAGACAATACTAAATGCCCCGTTAAGGAAGCTCTAATTGCCATTTTAGCAGTTTCAGCATCACGTATTTCCCCTAACATAATAATATCCGGATCTTGACGTAAAAATGAACGAAGCGCACTTGTAAATGTTAAACCAATATCCTCTTTTAATTGTACTTGATTAATTCCTTTTAAAGTATATTCAATAGGATCCTCTACAGTAACAATATTTGTTTTTATGTTATTTAAGAGTTTTAAAGTAGCATATAAAGTGGTTGTTTTACCTGATCCTGTAGGGCCACTAATCAGAACAATACCATTGGTGTTTTTTACTCCTTCTAAATAAATTTCTTTTTCTTCTGGCTGAAAACCTAATTGATCTAGGTCAATACTAGACGCATCTTTCCCCAAAATACGCATTACTATTTTTTCGCCATGTAAGGTTGGTAGTATCGATACACGAATATCAAAATCGTCGTAATCTATTCTACCATCTTGCGGTAATCTTTTTTCAGTAATATCAAGATTAGCTTTTATTTTAACCTTATTAACCAACTCTAAATAGTTGTCTTTTTCTATACGGTATTTCTCTATCAGCAAACCATCAATACGCAAGCGTACTCTAGATTCTTCTTCATACACCTCAAAATGTATATCACTACTTCCTATAGCTTTAGCCTCAAAGATTAGTTTTTCTAAAAAATCCTCGTTATTCAAGTTTACACTAGCTTCTTCAGTTTTATAATCATTTTTTCGATAATAGACCGCTAATGCTTTCTCTAGTACTACATCTGCTACTGGAATTAATTGTACCGCCTCTCCTAACAACATTTCTAGTTCATCACTAAAATCTTCAGTATTAGATTTAGGGCTATAAAATGAAATTCCATTTTCCGTTTGTTCACAAGGTATTACCTTGTAATGCTGCGCAACGTCAGCATTAATAAGTTGCTGTATCCCTACAGAAATTTGTATGTCAGTTACAGTATTCAAATGATGTTATGGGTATAAAACAATTCTTTGTCTATCAAAAAATCAACAATAAATAATAGTATTAAGTAAATTGACAAGTACCCAGCTAAAGGGACATGTGCTTCTTTATTTTTAGTGAATAATAAATGGCAAGCTATTGTAAATAACATTCCTGTACTAAAAAACAAAATATATGTAGTTGAGAAAAATAACGGAATAATTGCTACGAAAAACACAACATCACCTAAACCAATAGAACGATCAATTGGATTACTGATTTTTTTTGCTTTTACAGCTGTATAAAGAAACAATCCTAACATAACCAGTCCTAAAAAAACTATTGTAAACAGTAATTCTGAAATAGGATGTTCTAAAGTAAAAAAACGCACTATTGCCCCTAATAACAAAAGTATTGGCAATAAAACATGAATTGCTCTATATTTCAAATCTTGAAAAATCACAGCGCACAGTGTACAAATTAGTATACTATTAATAACTAAAAGCACCACTTAATCTTTTATAGGTTCAGTCAATATTTTACGATGATCTATTTCCCAGGTATTAAAATTACCATCATCATCAAAATCTTTTACAGAAACTGCTCTAGCTTTAAATGAATTTACTGAAGCATCTATAATTTCTATCTTATAAACCGCTTGCCCACCTTCGTCTATTGTAGCTTCTTTTTCAAAACCTAACTCCTCAAAAGAAGAACTGTATTTTGAAAAACGATAATTATAACTTTTCTGTAAACCATATAAATGATTCAACATTTTTTGCGCTTCAATACTTTTTGCTTGAGCTACAACAGAGGTTTGATTGGGTAATACCATCATTAATAAAATACCAATGATAGCCAATACTATTAATATTTCTGTTAAAGAATATGCTTTTAAATACTGTTTTTGTTGCTCTTTATTTTTCATTAGTTTTTTTTATATGGCTAACACGCTACCATGTTCTTAATATTTGTTTTTCTTACCCTTGAGTTTGAAAAGTATTCATTAATACACTGAGAAGGTTCGCAAAAATATCACTTTTTTTTATCGCTAACCGATTGCTAACCAATTATTTTACTTAAATCAAACATCGGTGAATACATCGCTATCATAATCACCCCAACTATCACTCCTATAATCATGATTATTAAGGGTTCCAACACCACTCCAATCATTTTTGTTTGATGCTCTATCTCTTCATTGTACTGCTCTGTAAGTTTTTCAAACATCTCATCTAGCTTGTTTATTTGCTCAGCTACCTTAACCATCGATACTAACTTATGATCGTATACAATGTGTTTTGAAAGACTATCCCCTAAAGCAGCTCCTTTCATTATATCAGATTTCACATTTACTAAACTTGATTCAATAGGATAAAAGTCAATCATTTTTTGTGTTAACTCTAAGGATACAACTAAAGGTGTTTTTGCAGATAGCAACAAACTCAATGACTGACAAAACCTAGAGATGAATATTTTTCGGATTAATCCTCCGAAAAATGGTAGTTTTAAAATTATTTTTGATGTAATATTTCTGTAGTTTTCTTTTTTCTTATTCAGCATATGAAACCCCACAATAGAAAATACTATTAAAGCGAACACACCTGATATAGTAGAAAAATTTTTAGATAAAGAAACAACCTTTTGAGTTAAGGGTGGTAAGTCCGCACCAAACTGTTTGAATACTGATGAAAACATAGGCACTACATTATTCATCATAAAATATAAGACTCCAAAAGTTACTGCCAATACAAATACAGGATAGGTAAATACTGATACAAGTTGTCTGCGCATCTTTATTTTCCTGTCAAAATATTTTTGCAATTCTATTAATACTTTATCTAATTTTCTGGTTTCTTCCCCAATTTTAACACTGTAATATTCATAAGCAGAAAATTGCTTACTTTGTTGCATCGCTTCATGTAATGACTTCCCCTGTATTACTTGCTCTTTTATGCTCGTTATTAATTCTTGATCTTTCTTGTTTTTATACTGACCTATAAGAATTTCTAAGGCTTGCTTAAAATCAATTCCAGATTGAATTAAAATAGCCAATTCTTTATAAAAACGTTCTTTCTTTTTATCAGAAAACTTTGTAGAGAAACTAATTTCCTTGTTTAAAAAATTAGTCGTTTCCTTTTTAGTCTTCTCAGACTTACCTTGTTGTTTATATGTAGATAAATCAATTCCCATTATCAAAAAATGTTTTATTTATAGTATCTGACACACCATAATCTTTAAAATAAACCGCCTCTATTTGCTCTCCAAATAAATCATAGGTAACTTGAATATGTTTAATATTATTACCTAATAAAATATCCTCTTTAATAGTATTAAACTTTGGGACGTTGACCATAAAAGTATCTATACTACCTGATGAAGTCCGTATTAGTTTGTTAGCAAATTTTTCATACCGTATGCTATCGCTATTACTTAACAAGTATATTGATTCATTAGCGGTGAGCAATTTAGTAGAATTATGCACATCTCTTGCAAGAAGTGTATGCAACTGATTGTAATTGTTCACTAGTTCTGTTTCATCACTATACACGTATAACTGCTTACTCAACATGGCATATAACGAGTACACCATAGCAATAATGATACTCATTAATGCCAGACTAATAACCACCTCTAAAATGGTAAATGCTTTTATATGATTAGTCCGTTTCTTCAATTGTCGTTACTTTTATTAAAAAATGTTGTGTTTCTGTTTTTGTTTTGGTTTTTAATTCAAAATCAACTTGACTTATTCCAGGACTATATGCTGTTACTTGTTTTGTGACTGAATAAGATTCAAAAACATATACCTCATCATCAAATAATTGTTCTTCTATAGTTTTCAAATGCAATAGTGCAATTTTTTGTTTGGCTTTATAATACGCTAGTTCATAATCAGACTGTAATAATTTTACATAAACTAATGTAGCCATAGAAATACATATGGAAATTATAGCTATAGCCATAACTGATTCTATTAAAGAACTCGCCTGTAATTTACAATTCCTTAATGAGCTCATAATTAGTTTTTTCATTTGAAAATAATGGGAGCCCTATAAAGTTATCAGGCAATTCCAATCTATTTATTTCACCATCGACAATATAATTTTCATAAATAGATGAAGCTGTTTTTAAATAAAACCGATCTGTATATATTGTACCTATGACTTTTCCTTTTAATTGTGTTATCCCATAACAATACACATCCCCTATAACTGTGGCGTCTTTTTCTATAGTAACCATTCTATTTAATGAACTTTGGTAGCTATTACCCGTAAGTACAATACCACCAGCTAATTTACTTTCCACTTCTAACAAAACTTCTATTTTGCCTTCTGAATCATGATCAATATAAATACTTGAAGGATACTGCAATTGTGCACCTCTTCTTAGAGAAACTACCTTCTTTGCAAATACTTGTACTACACCTTTAAAATTATCATCAAAAACTACTGATGGTGCTTTAATTAAAATATTTTTTAAAGTTGTAGTATTCCCTATATAGATGGAATCTTTTGACTGAAGTATTATATTTCCCGATAACGAAATATTATCAATAGTTTGCCCCTCATCAACATGCACTATAATTGTGGGCTTATAAAAACTATTATACAATGGTCTACCTTCCAACTCCTCTAACAAAATTTCAGTAATTTTTTGATTACTTATAATATCATCAAATTGTTGCAATACAGGTAATCGCTTTCCTGAAACTCCTATAACTCCATGTACTAATTTAGTTCCTGTAAAACTCTGATTGTTTATATAAGCAGGTTTCACTCCATATTTAGATAGTTGAACATCCCCTTGAATTTTTGTAGCTCCACCAATATTCAACGGTTTATCTAAGTCAGAGAGGTATAAAGCAATTTTTTCTTTTTTTGATGTACCTCCAATTAAGGCAGATTTATACAAGGTATCCCTTCTAAAAAATGTTTTTGTTTTTACTAAATTATAAAAGCCCCATTTTGATATTGTATATGATGTTGTAAATCGTTCGTCATTAAACTGAACTTCTCCCTCAGTCCCTTGCTCTTCACTTTTATTAATTACTTGTAAAAAATTGGCCGCACTTGCACGAACCAATTCCTCCTCTAAAAAATATTGCTGTTTTAATCGATACTGATAATTGAAGATTATGATTAAGCTCCCACATAATAAAGATACTATCATGCAAACAAAAATAGCATAGAGTAAAGAACTAGCTTTTAACATTTTTGTCTGTAGTTTTTTTCTTAAATATACGTTTTAAAAAGGATGCTTTTTTCGGTTTTTTATTAGAGTTTTTTTGCGTTTTATCCGTACCCTTTATTATCTTTTCTTTTTTCTTTTTTTTCTTAAACATACGCTTGAAAAAAAGTTTTTTCCCAACAACATTTGTGTCTTTTATTTTCTTTAAAAAAACAACTCCTTTCTTATAAAGAATAGTATCTTTTTGAACATAATCAATCCACATACGTACTTTCTTTCCTTTTAAATACTTTCCTTTCAACAATAACTCTCCAGAATCATTATGCAAAAAATATTTTCCCGAAAGCTCCCCTTTTTTCCAATGCGCTATTGTTTTAAGCTTTCCATTTTTAAACCAACTCTTCCATTCTCCCTTTTTCAAACCGTAAGAGAAATTTCCTTTCTCAGCTAATTCATTCGTTATATAATGCCTTACATATTTACCCTGAAGTAAATCCCCACTATAATCTCCTTTTGATTGGTGGATTTCATTTGACTTGTACCAAAAATATGTGCTATTTAAAGATGGTTTTACCTTTTTTAAAACAACAACACAATCCTCCTTATAGGTTGTGGTTTGAATTTTCTTTTTTTGTAATAATTCTGCATTAGGCTTACAAGCAAAGAATAACAGCGTGGAAAATAATAGTAGAAATCTCATTAATAGTATTTTATAGTTTGCGAAAATACATTATTTACTTTTAAAGAGTAAAATCATCCATAAGAAAAACAGAAAACAATAAATGATATTTTCATAAAACAGACTAAAAAGAAATATTCTATCACAATTTAAAACAAACGCACTCGTTTCACTATAATGTAATAACATGTAAACTAACCATTTATGACCTACCTGTTTTATGAACAAACTCTTGAAAAATTAATAGGGGACCTATATGATTTGAATATGAATACTGGTGACGCTATTGAAAGTAGTGAGAAGGCTGTTGAAACATGTTTGGATGCAATCAATAATATCAAAAAGCATTTTAAATCGAATCCCGTTAAAATTCAAGAAGATGAAATTAAATTTTTCAAAGAGATAAAACCTCAGTTTTTATCAAAGTTGATTTTTCATATTAAAATTTACAATATGGAATCTTTGATCCCTAATGAGTGTAAAAACTCAAGAGAAGAAGCTTATAATACCGAGTTAAAAAAGATTAAAAAATATGCCAATCAAAATCAAAACTTCTACAGATACTTTAGAACGAATAGCACACATTTAGATCATAAATATTTTGTGAGAGGAAATCAAGATTTAAAATTGAAACTCAAAAGCAATACTTTTGAGTCAGATCCTGAATTCTCTACAAGTCATGATTTTATCTTATCCAAGATAATTGCCAATACAATACTCCAAAAACATATAGAGGACAAACTAGCCACGTTAAACACTAGTCATTCACCTCAGTTTCTTCTAAATAAGCCTATGATTAATTGGACTTCAAGCAAAGTAGCACTCATTGAGCTAATATATGCGCTACATACTACCAACTCCTTCAATCATGGGGAATCTGATATTAAGGAAATCGCTAAACTAATTGAGCAAACTTTTAATATTGATTTAGGAGATTATTATCGTGCTTTCTTAGAAATACGAATGAGAAAAACAGGCAGAACAAAGTATCTCGACTCCCTAAAAGAACAACTCATAAAACGGATGAATCAAGCTGATGAAAACTAATAACAAAGTCTAGTAGTCTCCTCTCCCTCAGGGAGAGGATTAAGGTGAGGGCGGAAACATTAAATCATTCCTAACTTGGGTAATTCATATTCATGAAAACAAACGTCTTCATTTAAAGAGTTGTCTTCATAAGACCAACTATAAAGTACACCACATGTAGCGTTGGCTACTTAAAGTTGTTTGATTTCGATAGAACGAGTTCTTGTAATTTAGCTACGAGGATGATATTTTATGAGTGCAGGATTATGAAGGCTATATTTTTTTGTTTCTTTTTTTAGCGATGAATTGCATTAGCATATCACGAACACTTAAAAAAATAAGAATGACGTGAGTAAAAAAAGAAAAGAATGTAGCTCTTTCATAAATCACTTCACTGATTTCAATAAACCTATTTAGTTTAAAATCATCCGAAAAACAGCTACAATATTTTACCCAAGTTACCTCAACTTGGGTAATTCAAATTCTCCTTGACAATCATTTTTCTTAGCACATTTTGACTACCTCTCCAAGATAAACAGAAGCTAAATAGCCCCAAACCAATCCAAATAAAATCAAGAATAAAAACACCCAAGTTGGGTACAACTTGTGAATAAACTCGAATAATCTACTGCAACTTTGTCAAACAATAATCAAAATGCTATAAATAAATAGCAACAAACCACATTAATCAAAAACCACGAAACAATGGCTGCAAACATCATTACCACAGAAGACTTAATGGAATTCAAATCTGATTTATTAGATAACATTAAAGAAATAGTAAGTACGCAATCCGGAATGAAAATTAAAAAATGGATGAAATCTAAAGAAGTACGCGATCTATTAAGCGTCTCCTCTGGCACACTCCAAACCTTAAGAATTAATGGCACATTACCCTACAGTAAAATTGGAGGAGTTATTTATTACGACTATAGTGAAATTGTAAAAGTCTTTGAAGAGCATAAAATCCATAACAAGTATTAATTAATAAGTTTCCTCTCCCCTTGGGAGAGGATTAAAGAGAGGGATATGCAAGAAATAAATTACATCAAACACTTAAAAGAGGTTTTCATTCAATTCTCGATGGACAACAGATTAAACCCAACTCATATAAGTCTATACATAGCATTGTTTCAGATATGGAATAAAAATCGGTTTCCGGTAGAATTCTATGTCATCCGTGATGAGGTAATGAGCTTTTCAAAAATAGGCTCAAAAACAACTTATCATAGATGTATTCGAGATTTAAGTAATTGGAGTTACCTATTATATTCCCCGTCTTACAACCCATATAAAGGCAGTAAAATTAAGATGCACAAATTTGGGACTGGTTCTGGACAGGTAGTGGACTTAAGCCGTCCCATAAATGGACAAGCACTGGTATCTAATATAAACATATATAAACAAAAAGAAAACATATATAAACTTGACCAGCCCAAAAATGAAATTGAAGTAATTGATTTTTTTAAAAAGGAAAATTGGCCAATACTTGAAGCTAAAAAATTTTACAATCATTACTTGGGAATTGGATGGAGAATTGGCGGAAAAACAAAAATTGTTAATTGGCATGCAACTGCAAATAATTGGATGCTAAAAGCTGAAGAAATTAAAAATACGCAGAAAACAAATAACACACATACCCATAATCAGGACAACCTAAAAGTTGCAAAAGAAAAAAATTACAATGAACCACTTTAGCCCCCACGAAAGAGGTAGTCTCAAAAAAGTAGAATTGTAGTTATTATAAATAACCGTCATCGGATGTGGCACGCGAGCTTCAATGATTTGAAAATTACGCAGAAGGAAATGAAAATAATTTCTGAAATTTTTCAAGAAATAGCTGTAAATCAAACAGGAATATTAGAAACATTGTCATAGGATTTGGCAGGCGAGTGTCAATTACTTGAAGATTTCGTTAAGAAAGAAATGTTGTTTGAGCCTCGAGAAATCGAGGGGAGTTCATTTCTTTTAGAAATCGAAAGTAAAATTGACCGCTGAAAATCCAAGACTAGACTTTTTTGTTTCTTTTTTCGGCAATGGAAAAAAGAAAATATTTTAAAACAATCATTATGAACCAACCATCACCACACATAATAACCGAAGGAGCTACCCAATACCAATTAGCTGAACTCAAAGAGGATCAATTAATATATGATTTTTCTAAAATGCTAATCTATTTAAACGCAAAAGGAAAATTACTTTTCGGAAAGAAATTCAAGATTTACGAAGAAGATCATAAAATTATTTTTACCCTATGTGCCTATTTTATAAAAGATAATAAGAATTGTAACAAGTTAAATATCGACCTCAACAAAGGAATCTTATTATCAGGCCCTGTAGGTTGTGGCAAAACTAGTCTAATGAAGTTATTTCGTTGTTTAGTTCCGCACCTAAAACCTTATGAAGTAATCCCTACCAGAAACATCGCTTTTGGTTTCAATAACATTGGTTTCAAAACAATTGAGGAATTCGGAAACAACAAATTCTTTTGTTTTGACGATTTAGGAGTAGAGCCTATCGGTAGACATTTCGGTAAAGATTGTAATGTTATGGGGGAAGTGTTATTATCTCGCTATGAGTTGTTACTTAAAAACAAAATATTAACTCATGCTACTACAAACCTCAACGCCCAAGAATTAGAAGAACGCTATGGTAACCGAGTACGATCACGAATGAGACAATTGTTTAATTTAATAGCGTTTGATAAAAATGTAAATGATAAAAGGGCATAAAAAAAAACCTGTGCATTAAGAAACTACCTCGTTAGTAAATAATTACTTTTATACTTGAATGATATACATTTTGTACATCGTCTTAGTGCCTTAGACTCTTTATGTAATAAGGTTTTGTTTTTTATCTGAGTGTAAATTGGTTCACTATTGGTTCATTTTTGAATATTTTCTAATCAAAAAGATACCCGTTAAGGTGTCTTTTTAGTTTAAATTTAATGAGAAATTTTACTTCTCAATACTTTTATAGCTTTGTCAGAATACTTATCTATATCTTCATCAAGAATAATATTTACTGAATCTAAATTATCTAATAGCTTTATAGAGTGATCAAAATTCTTAAACAATTCTTTTTTAGAAGGTTTTTCTGCAAATAAGTCATATCGAAGATTTAATCTTTCTGCTTCGTCACTTAAATCTGTAAATAACCCAAAGAAGTTATAAGCCTTATTCATTAAAGAAGATGGTGTTTTAACATCTAAGTCTAATGATTTTACTAAATTCAAAGATCCATTTTGCCAAGCGTAGTCAAAATTATATTTTAAACCATCTTCGTTTTCTACTTTATAATCTTTATAAAATAAATGTTTCTTTTCAAACTTATCTAAAGATAGCACCGAAAGGTTATTATAAAATTTATTAGTTATAGTGTTTCTAGATATTAATTTTTTCCCTTTTGTTTTGATTGATAATAATTCAATAGATAAATTGTCAGAAACTTTCTCTTCAATATTGTTTCGTGAAAAAGATGAAAAAGTTTTTGTGAATTGTAAAGAACTTTCGTTTTCTGCAAAAATGTTTGATTTTATAAACTCTCTAAGATCGAAGTCAAAAATATCACTTATAATATTTCTTGAAAAAATCTTGCATTTTTTATCTATCTCAGACAAATAGTGATGAATAATTTTTTCAGAATTTAAAGAATAAATTGATTTTATTCTATTTAGATTATTTGAATATTTGAATATTAATTTATTATTTATAGGGAAATATATAATCACACCAATATTTATCTGCTCGTCTATTTTAGCAGAGTGCTTATATTTTAATATACAATATTTATAATTTAATTTATTCATGAAATTCTATTAATTAAAACTTCTTTAATTTTCAAAGGATTTTGCTTCGCCCATCTAAGGTACGCAAAAAACGATTCTTTTTCTGAAAATATCACATCTAATTCCTCTAGATCAGCTAATACTTTTTCAATTCTTTTAAGATTTAAACAACTTAAAGAATATAAAAAGTCTTCAAATATATTAATTTTTTCTTTTAAAGGATAACTCTTTAAAGTTTTAAAGAATATGTGTCTTCTATACTCATAAGTTGCAAATAACATGTAGTCTGAATTTGAAAGTATATACTTGTCATTTATGAAAGGAAAAGTATGTTCATGATCTATTAATAACATTTCTTCATCTGATATTAAAAGATTAGGTTTCCCTCCTAAATAACCTCCTCTATCGGTGTTTAAAACTAAACAATCAAAAGCAAAAAGCGTAGCTATTTCATATTGCTTTAACTTTTGTCTTGAAGCTAAAGCAGTGGCAGCAACATAACCTAGGTGATATTTACTACAAAACTTAAAACCTTTATCTAATTGAGGTATATAATCTTCTTGGTGAAACTCGCTTAAATCACTATTATTATATCGGGTTAAGCCATAATCAGGAGTGATTAAATCAAATTCATTAGCAAGTTCCGAAACAAGAACTTCTTTTGCGACTGTAAAATTTTGTGCAACCCAATCTGTTTTAAAGGTTTTCATTACATACGTATCTTCAATATTTTTATTATTGTAAGCTGTAACTAATAATGGCATTGTAGCTCCGTTAGTCATTTTGCTAATTAAAGATGAAACTTCAAGTATTTGTATGTTATTTTGTTTTCCCAATATTCTTATTTATTTACTAGAACAATAAAAGTATAAATTTTATTCATTAATTCTATTATTCACTTCTCTTATATCGATAAAAGTAAGCAATTCAATTATTTTACTAGCAAGTTTTTCTTCTGCTTTTTTACTAGACATTGGATTACTTGTTACAGTAACGCTTTTAGTTTCTTTTGCAAACATATTTTCATTGCCAAGAACATAATAAGCTTCCCATTCATCACCTTCAATTACAGGAACTATATTAGTAGATATTAATCCAAGTTTATAGAAGAAGTTATCTATGAACTGAATAAAACTAGCTTTATTACTTTCTTGAAACTTCTCATTAACATATTTCTTAAACTCGGTATCGTTTTGTTTGAAGTACTCTATTAGTGTTTTGTTGTATGTGATCATGCTTTCTTAAATTAAACACCGCACAGTTAAAAATTATGACTGATTCTTCCATGCGGTGTTAGCTAGTTTAACTCTTTCTAAAAAAAACTATTGGTTAGTTTATTCCAAGCCTTCTAACTCATCTACTGCTTCTTGATTAGATTTTTCTTGACGTTCCTTAAACCCGTCATAATAAACAGCTTTCTTTACTAGCTCTTTATATGTTTCACCGAGGATTAAATGTTTGTGTATTTTAATATACTTAACCAATGATTTATATTCAGTTGGTGAAATTTCTTTTCTTACTTCAACTAAATCAACTTCAACGGTATTTTTAACAAATGGTTTTTCAAGTTGTTTTGTACACGATCCAAGTACCGCAACAAATATTAGTATTAATAATTTTTTCATGATAATCTAGTTAATTTTTAAAGCCCAGAATCTAAAACAATTTTCACTTTCACTATTTTTAACTACTCCCACATACCTAGTGCTGGTGTTTTTATATACCCAAAATTGGTGTTCTGTATATTTTTTTTTGAAGCTTTAAATTTTAATCCTGCTGCAGCTACATCAATATTTACATTTCCCGTAAATTTGAAGTGCCTTTTTTTATTTCCATCATCATCTTTTGATCCAAAACTTTCTTTCTAATGATTATACTACAGAAACGAAATCAGTTTCCCAAACTTTGTAAATTTCACCATCAGGCTTGTTATTATCTTTTTCTTCTTAATAGCCAAATCAAGAGATTTGGTAGACTTGGTTAAAAGCATAAAACTTTGGGTTAAGTACAAACTCCGCGTTAACAATAGCCACTGGTTTTATTCATCTTTTATTTAGACTTTAACTAAAGTGATAAACACTTCTTTTTAACGTACTATTTTTTTCGTTTTGGTGGTTTTAAGGATTGTGTATTTCCAGGTGTGTCTTTGTTATCTCGTGCGCGTTTATCTGGTTTTCCTGTTGATTTAGCAATTCTTTTTGGACCTGGTTTAAGTGGCATAATTTTAGTTTTTATTTAATATATTTATTAATCGTTTTATTGAGCTTTATAATCCTATGAATTTCGTTTACTTGTGGCTAACGTTTAATATAAGGAACGTAGGGCAAGAGATAAGCACTTCTTTTCGGATTGGCACTAAGCCGAATATAATATTTTGCGACCTCGTAAAAAAGCATAGAATTTCAAATTAAGCCTAAACCGCCCTATATTTTTTTATACCTTGTTAGCCGTTCGGCGTTTCATTACTATTGCCGCCTTCGTTACCTAATAAGACTGTTTGCCCACTATTAAAAATATCTATAACGATACCTATCAAAATGAATATTGAGTAGAGTATTAAATAATTGATGAATAAATAAATAGGATAATTTATATGATTAGAATTTTCAATCGCAATATCCATATTAGAAATAGTTGATACTATTATCAGTGTTATAATTGCAATTGTAGAAACTAATAAGCACGCAGCAAAACTTGAATTTAGGCTTTTAATCAATTTTTTACCATCTTCAGTGTTTTTTATTGAGATAAATTTATCTCCAATAATAAAAGATAACATTATTGTATAAGCTGTTAAAATAAGTGCAACCATTGAAGGAACAATTGCGATTCCAATAGTTAATAAATATTTTAATTGAACAAAAATGTCATTGTCTGTTAATAAAGTAATAAAGGACAATAATATTGAAATAATTACAGGAAAAATACTGTCAAATAGTATTCCTTTCCAACCATAATTAGATAAGACGCTTTTCCACCCAAATATTGAAGTCCGTTTATGCATATCTTTGTTATTTAATTAGTAAATAGTGTTCTAATGGTATTATACAAAGTTGAATACACGTCATTTATTATTTGAGGAACTACTAAAATACGTGGATGGTCTTTGCTATCAATTTTTACTAAAGGAGAATTTGCTGTAGATTGAATTGTAGCTTTAACAGTTCCTTCTCTTTCTGATAAATCAACTATTGTTTCAAGCATTCCATCTGTTTCATTTATTAGAGGATGGTCTTTTGAGCCTTTTGCGATAATAGTAAAATCATTCGGTTGCATATTCTTCAATTTACTATCAAATGCTGAAATAAATCCATTTGTATGACCTGGATTTGAGTAGGAGATATTTGCTTCAATAGCATATACAGCATAAGCGCTAAGGATTCTATCTAACACATCACGTTCTATTACAACACTAACATCAAAAGTATCGGGTTCTATTAGATTAAGTGCTTCTGTTAAATAAGTAATTATATTTTTTAATGAGATAGGACTATTACGTTTTACTACTAGCGTATGAACTGAGGGGATAAAAATCAATTCAACTTCTTTTTTGTTAGCAACTACATCTGAATTCCAATCGTCAATATTTACATCCTTTTGATTTTTTCTATCATAAAACGCATTAGGATCAATTATATTATAATAAAGGAGCGTAGCTTTAATCCATTTTGGCTTAGAATTACGATCTAATTCTTCACTGAATGTCATAGATTTAAGACTTTCAGATTTATCTCGTGGTAACTCGATAAGAGGATCTTCTTCAAACAACCTTTTGAAAGCCTCAACATAATGATTTGTGTTTTGCTCTCTACGCGCTTTGATATTTACAATATGCCACGTTGTTTGACGATTTGAAATTCTATTCATTGCTAATTTGTTTAATTTTTGTTATTTCGATAGACTTTTATTTTTTTTAACCAATCGCTGACGCCTAACAAGGATATAAACGTAATTACGTTTATATCCTTGTTGTCAATATTACCCAAAACCATCAAAACTAAACAAAGGCATTACCTTGCAATTAGTGAGGTGTTTGCGTCAAAATAGAATTGATAAAATGTAAAAAGGAAAGAAGTTGTCATTGCGAACGTAGTTGTGCAATCTCTTCTTAATAGAGTGAGACTTCGAGTCTTTTAAAGAACTAGTTGTAAATCAAATAGAAGTGCGTTCCGATGTAATCGGAAAAGAGCATGAAATGCAGATTTATCAGCGTTTTTGCCTTAGCAAAAAGTTCCTATAAAGATTTTTGATTTTTTGTTTCGTTTTTTATCAAGACAATTGCGTAGCACATCACGATCACCTCTGAAAAACAATAAGAATCAAGTGAGTAAAATGAAAGGAAACATATAATGAACACCTATCAAAAAAAATAAGAACTCTAATGAGCAAAGAAATGAAAAGTAAATAAGCAATAGATAAGTACGTTACTGCCGCTATGTAAAAAACTAAGGCTAGTTGAGTAAAGAATTAAAAGATAAACTATATAAACCCTTTCTCTTTTGCTGCTTCAACCAAGGCTTTATCATCCTCTCGTTTAGTAACATTAAAAAGCTCCTTAAGCTGGCGTTTTCTGCGTTCTATACCACTTCTGGACATAGGTAGTATAGTAGGCAAATCAATCATTTTGGTTCCTAGAGACAATTCATGTAGTAGTTGTCGGTCAATTTTATCCAAAAAGAAATCATTGGAAATGTAATTACGAAACAAACGCAACACTGTTTTACTGTAATAAGGTGTATTGGAAACAACATTTTTTATAGCAACAACAAGATCCTCATGAGTAATATCACTCTTTATTAAAAAGGCATCCGGATCAACACTTTTTAATATATTATTCACCCGAAAGTTATCATTATGAGTAGTAGAAACAATAATTTTAACTTCAGGTAAAAGCTCACGAATCCTAATCCCAAGATCTTCTCCTGATAAATATTTTCCATCGGAAGATTTGGGTAATTTAATATCTAAAAATATGAGGTCTATAGTGGAGGCTGTACTAGTATTTTCAATTTTCACTAGCGCAGCATCAATGCTGTTAGCCATATCAATATCAAAATGAATGGTGTCATCGGCAGCAGCAACTTGTCGAAAAGCATTACCATAAGTCTCAGCAAGTATTGGGTGATCATCAATTAGCAATACATTGTAGGTCTTCATAGCGCTGTTGTTTAAGTGTTGGTGCCATCAGGAACCTCATCTAG